>JACLAC010002740.1_pt1 | contig 16296 bp, 9 predicted proteins | sample 8027881 | NCBI WGS metagenome assembly JACLAC01 (sample SAMN15725517, study PRJNA655200) | protist metagenome | isolation source: fluorescence activated cell sorting (FACS) single amplified genomes of... | place: Spain: Blaines Bay Microbial Observatory, Mediterranean Sea | collected 2016-01-19
TTCATAAATAGTAAATGTAATACCAGCAAGAAACATGAACCGTATCATTCTTGGTTGCCAACCTTGATATAATGATAATAAACCTTCTTCATGATACATTTTTGTACAACAATCAATAATTCCATTATAATAATAACCACCACCATGTTCCATGGAAAGTTTTTGTTGTGTCATTATTCTTGCTGTAAATACATCTAATGGATTTGTAATAACAGATGCAATACCACCAGCTAAACCACCTATTATTAATATTTGCGTATCATTAAAATCAATTTTAATACCATCATGTTTGGTGTAATATCGTTCTTCAATTTGTTGTTTTAATTTTTCATAGACAAGAAATTGCAATGCAGAATATGTACAATCAGTTAATATGCAAGCTCTATATCCAGAATATAATCCCAAAAATCCTTCATTATTTAATATTGTTTTAAATGCATTGAAGGTACCTGTATATACACGTGGGGATACTTCCCCTGCATTGAGCCATGAATTGCCTAATTGCATTCTTGTTTTGACTACTTCAAAAGGTGTATATACAATAGATGCAGCAAGTTCACTCATTGCACCTGCTGCTAAATATGTTGTTGATGTAATTTTTGCATTTTCCGTACCAAAATATTTAAAACTTTGTGATTTAATAAATTCATAGGATCCAAAATAAATTGCATTACTAGGCAACGCGGACAATGCTGCTGCACTAACACCATTAAACCAACCTTTGATACCTTCTGTACGTAAGATATGAGCAGCCGTAAAGGTCATACTACGATATAACATGGAAGGACCACGTTTAACTTTTTGTCTAGTATTTACTGTATCAAATGGATGCATAATAATATCTGCTAAACTACCAGCAATGGAACCTGCAACGACACCATCTCTAACAGTATGATCCGTTGTTGTTGTATGATTTATATTGTTATTATTATTATTATTTCCATTGGATGAATTATTATTGTTTTTTTTATTATTATTATCATTGTTTACATCATTTTCATTTGTTTTTGCAATTACTTTTTTATTATTACCACGTCTAGCTTTTCTTGTCGATACACGTCTACGTAGTTGTACACCATCTTCAATGGTAAAACCTATTCGTTTTTTTCTTGGTTGATTTGGGTTTTCCATTTTTCTTTGTTGGTTCTCTATTTATTTAAAATAAATGACACTGTCTGTAAATATGCTATTTTGTAAACATACCTATGCCTCTTGTTGTTATATGTTACATCAATTCTCTATCTTCATCAATCAATATCAATTATTAATTCTAATACAAAAATGTATGTAGTAAAACAACTTTTTATTCAACAAACAACTGCAACAACAACACATCTGACGACAATACAAATACTGTAATAGCCACAGCCACACAGGACACAGCAGGCAAATACGATGGAAATAGGAGCTATTAGAATACTATATCCCTTAACTAATCGAGTGTCAATTAAGGTATAACACAACAGGCACACATCAGTAGTGTCACAACAATATTATAAATAATTAAACAATGCACAGCTAAAATCTCTCCTTCTATCTCACCAAAAAAGAAGGGGGGCGGATATATAATATATCATAAACAAATACATTTATCAAATTTGCAATTGACGACAATCAACTACAAAACATAAATAATAGAACACATATATATCAATATCAATTAGATTATAATCGTATACGTTATCATAATAGAGATTTCCAGAGTACGTAGCAGAGAATTAAGAAATAATATAGGCCATAATATAGGAAAAATAAAAGGTACATATAACGATGATTTGTATATCGATGATGATGATATTTTTGACAACTATATCAAACGTATCGGGACAAGGTGGTGTGCCAACATGGATGAGACCACCTGGTGAGCAAAGTAAAATGTTTGGCTCAACATTAGGAAATCCATTAGGTGGTAAAGGTTCTGCAATATTGTCGACAAAGGGCAGTGATGTTATGTCACCAGTTCCATTGCCATCAACATTGTTTGGTTTACATGCTACGGATCAAACAACAGCGGAAAGTCCTTTTGCTGGACCAACGCAATATGCATTTGGTGCCCCGCATGAAATGAGAATGAAAGATCCATATCCAGCACCGCATCAACCAACTGCATGGGGATTAACTAGTAACAGTGCAAACAATCCAATGTATTCCCCACCAGCGTCTGAACTTGGTACTGCACCACCAGCTAATCCAGTTATCAGTGATGTCAATGAATATTCAATGCCATCAATGTTCCTAGAATTACAAAGAAGAAATTATCGTAATCGTAATACTCGTGAAATACCAGAATTCATGCACCGCCCTGAAAATCCAAATTTAATGGGACAAGAACATGTATCGATTATTTCACCAGCTACACCAGTTAGACCTACAAGCAATATACCAGCATATCCATTAAATGGTGGCGCGCCAGTACATCCTACGGCATATAGTTATAGCCCACCATCTGCTGCTACAAATGCATTTATTGAATTACGAAATGCAATTTTTAAATTAAATCAACATACATATAAAATGATGAAAGAAATACCAGAATTCATGCACCGTCCTGAAAATCCAAATTTAATGGGACAAGAACATGTATCGATTATTTCACCAGCTACACCAGTTAGACCTACAAGCAATATACCAGCATATCCATTAAATGGTGGCGCGCCAGTACATCCTACGGCATATAGTTATAGTGCACCATCAGCACCAGGAGCAGTAGCATCAGGAGGTGCAAGAAGATGAAGTCTGTGTTTAATTCTTGGTTAAATTTAAAATTTAAATATATTGGTTAAAATCTAAGTTATAATAATTTTACACTTCTCGTGTTAAAGTAATATGCTCAATACTCAATCGCAAGAATAATATGCTATCCTACTATAATAAAGCTCTCCTGACGTCGCCGCAAGCTCTCATGCGCCACCGCAAGCTAATACTCCATAAGCACATTTTAAAAATATAAAAATTATTATTTTACCTTTTTCGTAAAAATAAATATTCTATGCATAGGTAATTTAATTTTTAACAATTAAATTGTACACATGCGTAAATTATTTATAATATTAAATACGAAGTATAAATATTAATAAAATAATGTTTTATTTTATCATCATTTTAGAATCATAGAGATCAGTCTCATACATTACAGCAGCAAAAAAGACTATAAATATTATAATCTACGAACTCGTATGATAATAATATGTGGGTATCGAGTATCATAAATGATATGCATATCATATCATACAAAAAATACGAATTCGTGAAAAAATTAAATTATTTTATTTTTAAAATACACACACATTTAACATTTATTAAAAAAAATACTATTACGGATCAATACGCACAGACACCCACACATGACCAATGCATATTATATCATATTTTACATCAATATACAACCACCATCTTTACCATATTTTTTAGCAATATTTTTTAAATTTATCCACGGTTCTACTGTTCGTGTCCTTGGATTTAATACAGGTGGATTGTTTTGTAAAATATCTCTTTCTAAATAATTATAAAAATCCTTAAAGTCCGCTTCAGGATGTGGATAATCATTTTCCCTACCACCAAATAATATTGATAATGTACCTCGTAAATGTTCTGTAGATAAATCCATCTCATCGAGCATATCTAATTCTTTCCTATGTGTACCGAATTCTCTAAATCGATGCAATGGTTCACCATATGTAAGCCAATTATTATGTTCATAAACTTCATCAGCTTCGCCAAATAGATCATCCAAGACATCCATTGCTAATTCTAAATTATTATCAACATTATTCCAATAATTTACTACATTTTCTTCATCTGTACATAATCGTATGCAAACCCAACATGGTAATCGTTCTAATTGCCTCAATGCCTGTGCTACATCACCATCGCTACTTTCACCATCTGTAAAAATTGTAACAGTAACACGTTTATTTTCATGTCGTAATGTAGCTTCCATTTGTTTGATTTCATTTGCAATTTGGGTAATATGATAGCATAACGGAGTCCCACCAGTAGCACCTCCAGATAAAATTCCACGAAATAATTGTAATGCTTCGCCATTATCTTCACGTTGGCCAATAGTCAATGGTGCACCTGCATTTAATAAACGAAATTCCGATGTGGATTGAGATAAATAAGCAAATTCAGCATGAAAATCTACTGCTGATTTTAATTCTGCCCATCTGCTGCATTTGACAACCATTGGTCCACGTGAGCGTGTAACTTCAATTTTATTACCATCATTAGCATTCATTGAACCACTATCATCTACAATAAAGAAACGTTTCCAAACTTGATTGAGATCACCTATCATACTATCAGCAAGACCTGATGGCCAATTGTTTGATTGTAGAAAAGTTTTTGATCTTTCAATTACTTGTTGAGTACGTTGTGGTTGTTGTTGTTGTTGTCCTAAAAATGATTGTTGTTGTTGATTACCTATAAAAACAGGAACATTATTTGATGAATGATGTTGTACCATTACTGGTACAGCTTGTGCTGTTGGCACATTGCTATTATTGTTGTTGTTTTTAGCAAATGATGACATATGATATATTTCTATATTGAATATATGATGTAATGATGATGATGATGATGATATATATCTATAATCTAGTTGTCGTCTATTAACTATTGTTCAATATAAATTTAAAATAGTTGTCCTAATTTCTAATTATTTTTTTGTTGTGCATATTATTGTAGTAGGCCTGTAGGCCTACGCACTTACCAGGTATTATTAGAGAGGAGAGTGTAAATTATTGTACTTGTGTGGCATACATATGTATGAGGATAGCCAGATAGTGTTGTTCAATATTTCTGCGGTACCACGTAGTAATGCTATTCTCATGCTAATATTAAACCCTTATAAGAACATGAAAAAGATGCTATATTGCTTGCTATTATTTTCGTATTTCCCCCCTTTATAAAGTTACCTAATATGTGTTGGATTCTCCAAGTACGCATTGCATTGTAGTACCTTTTTTGGTCTTCCTCAGCCATAATACGATACGGCTCCTTTTGACTTTCAGTAAGCTCACTCCAACTGAATTTTGCTTCACTCATACTACAACCTCTTTCTTGCATAAACAGCGAACGTGGATTCAATGGTCTTTTCGGCTTGACCATATCATCGTCATTGTCATTGTCATCGTTGTCATCGTCATCCTCGCTTGAATCTTCGTCTTTCTCTTCGTCTACTCCCTCTTCTTCGTCATCCTCGCTTGAATCTTCTTCGTCGTTTTTCTTCAATGTTGCAATTGGGTCCAACTCCGATATTTTCATGTTCCAACAAGACGCAAGCACCGTGTACCCGTTAGATGCGTCCGTGTCGCCTTTCTTAAAGAACCTCGCCTGCTCAGAGAAGTCTTCTTTGGTCTTGTAACCACATATCCACGCCTTATTCACCTTGGTGCTCACGCGAAGAAATACATATGCATCGCAAAGCTGCCTCCCGTTACGTTTAGGTAACCCCAATAGCTCTTGTACATCATTGTATGCACCTCCACCCACCACCACATTCACGCTACCAGTCTTGGATTTCCCCCATACCTCCTTTGCATCTTCCAAATCGCTTTTTTTCTCTGCTTCATTCTCCTCCCACACATGCCTTCTTTGCTTTGTGCAATGCCAATTCTTGCAGTGACACTTGTGGAAGAAATTATCCATCACCACAAGGTAACCCATCAATTCTAGTAACCAATGCAAACATTTCATGTATTGCTCCGTATCCGATTTACCTTTTTCCACTCCATTCCTGCTACAATTTAAAAACAAGTGGAGCGTACCAAAACTGCCACGACCACCTCCACGACCAGCCCGACTACCTCCATCACCATCCGCACCACCTCTACTATTTTGCATACCATTGATCTTATTTCTTAATTCATATTTCCCACTACCACCAAAATTAAGATTTACATTCAATTGACTTTTGTATTGCCAGTATGTACACTGGGCTTGCTGTATTTCCTTTTCTTTTTCTCCTGCATGCAACCTCCAAAAGTCCCGCCTTGTATCTGTGCATCTCCATTCCCCAGGCTTGCAGTGGCAATTGCGGAATAAATTAACCAACATATCATCATGGGGCTATCAAAGCTTGATTATATGGGTTGGATGATGAGTCAATTGCAGCAGAAACGGAGTTGATGAAGGTAAATCGATTACCGAAAAATACTTGCGTTGTTTCTTTTCATTGCTGGAAGCGGTTGGATACAATATAGTGAATCTCGTTGGTTGTCGACAGAAACGGGTTTAACATACAAAACATTATATACATGGTTTGCTAATTGTAAGCAAAAAGAAAAATATGCAAAAATTAAAGAACAGGGAAAAAGAGAAGCTGCAGCATTTTTGTTGTATAAGATTCCGACATAGAACAACAACAACGATAATGCTACGTTTACAAACATTAGCTTGAGTGTTTCATGAACAGCATTGTGCAATGTCTATCAAATACAGAAGCTTAAACATTAGGGGGGACAATGGGGTTGGTTATCAGAAATGTTATGCATATTGTTTGTACCCGTGACGGTTTGTAAACATAGTATGGAAAAATTTGTAACATTTTTCCTTTCCTTTTGTTTACTATGTACATAGCATTATTATACCATTCTTATACATGGATATAGCATACAGACATATTACCATTGTATTACTACTATCTTATAATTTATCATTATTATTATGCACCCAGGCTGTGCGGCTCAAAAGGAGGGGAAAATTAATATATATATATCTGTAGTTGCTATATACACACATTTTAACAAAACATTCCCATACATAATAAAACAACAATGCTATTAAAACATAGTTACAAATCAAATCAAATTTGCAAGAATATTTAAAAAAAAAAACAAAAAAAAAATAAAGATGAAATCATTCACAATATATTGTATTGTATTGCTACATATCATTTTAGTACCATCATCAATTGTATCATTTACACCATTAATTGATATAGATAAAAATTCAGGTCCAGAACGTTCTGTTGATGTATATACACATTTAATAAATAAAGCAACAGTTGATAATCCATTGATTATCTATTTTTATAAACCAGATTGCCATCAATGTGAAGATTTTGAACATATATTATCGGCATTAGCATCAGAAAAAACACCATCAATGCAACGATTTACATTTGCAAAAGCAATTGGAGATGCATCCAGATCTTTCCCGATTGGAAATCCACATAGTTATACATTTTTACATAAATTAAATATACATAAATTTCCATCAGTAAGATTTTTTCCACAAAATGAAAAAGTCGAATGTATGCATGATTTAGATGCTATTAAAAATGCTTTGTTTAAAATGAATATGCTTGGAAAAACATTTCCACCTATATTAAAAGCAAATCAACATGAACCAACGCCATATCATTATTCACAAAAATTATTATTAACATCTGCAATACCAATAGCAACAAAACGTGCATTATCATCAAGAAGAGAAGTAGCTTCTTCCCATCACATTGAAACAAATTCATTTATCCAAACGTATGTACATACACAAACACGTATGAATGCATTTATCGAATTATTTAAATATCCTGTACGTGGTGGTCAATGTCATAGTAGTAAGTGAGTTAAGGAGGTGGTGTGGTGATATTTTTTAAAAAAAATATTAAAAAATAAAGAGTGCGTTTTATGTAGTGCGTGTGTCAAAAAAGTCTTTTATTATTTTAAAATTAATATTTTATGATACGTATTTTTTTTTATTTTTTAAAATATATGTGTACACATTACAGGTAATATAAAAAAACATAAAAACGTATTACACACACATACACACACACATTTGTTGACAAAAATTTATACGCACGAAACCCGTACGAACCGTATTTCTTTCCACACACACACACACACAATTTTTAAAATTTCAATACCTATTTATATGATGACCCATTAACTCAGCATATCCCATGGATTCATTTAATAATTTAATAAATTCATCACATTTATTTGTTGCTTCAAATTTAAAATTACATTTTACACCATCTATGCTTTGAAAGATAAACGATTCATTTCCATTTCGATTTATTTTACCATTACATAATTTTATTAAAGGCATACCACCGAAACGAACACCACGTTCAGTAACTTTATTAAATTTATTATCAATATGATTATCAGTTAAATTAAAAAATTGTATTTCATTAGATATATGATCAAATACAACATGTAAATCTTCAAATTTTTGATAACAACATAGAATTGACTTTGTACATATCAATGCCCTAGCATCATTTGATGGAATTTTTTTAATTTTTTCTAATTTTTTTCGTCGTTCCTCTGCTTCTTTTCGTAATTGTTCTTCTTTTTCTTTTCTTGCTTTTTCTGCAAGTAGCCATTTCTTATGTTGTTCTTCTTGTCTCTTTTTTACATCATCTGAATGTTTTTTCTCTGAATTTTTCATTGCCGTATCTACATCAATTCGTGCTGGTAAGTCTGCAGTCACTAATTCCAACGAAACTGTATCTTTACGTTGTATTTCATGACGGCTATCAGCATCCCCTTGATTCCAATGATCAGATATTGTTTCTTTACGTTGAATTTCATGTGGATTTATATCACTATTAATTCTTGGTATTGTCGCTTGGCTATCTTTATGTAACATAGTATGACTTTTTTTCAATAGAAAATCTTCAAATTCTTTTTCATCATCATCATCATTATTATTCTTTCTATCATTTGTATTTGATGTTGCTTGTGATGTAGTTGTAGTTATTTTCTTTGGTACAGGCATTATCACACCATCACTATTATTATTATTATTTCGTTGTCCAATACTTTGCCCAACTAATTTTTTAGATGCTGGTATTGGTTGTGCCATTTTACTCCAATCATCTGATTGATGTCGTTGTATTTGACGCGTAGCTGATGATGCAATTATACTTTTTGCCGTATTGTTGCCATTGTTGTTATCATTACTATTATTATGTAACGCATGTGATTGGCTAATTACATTATTTGTTGTTTTTTTGGACCATTCATCACTTTTTTTTGGGTTTAATTTATGTGCCATTTTTATTGTAAAAAAACTAATATATATAAATATATCTATATGTCCTAGCCTATACTATATATTATACACAAACAAACATAAAGAAAAGTATAATATATGATAAATATACGATATGGTATGATATTCGTTTCCGTAGGATTGTTGATTTCATTGATACAATTATTATTATATATAAAAATTTTACAAGAAGAAAAACAAATGTATAATTATCCTTTCATATCACCTCCTATCAAGTCTTTATAGTATATAAGTACAACAATAGTCATGTTTACCAGTTTAAGTTTAACTTTTCGTTCTTCTTCGGTGTGTATTTTTTGTGCTTTTATTATACTTTAAACTATGTAAAAAAAATACAAAAAAAAAAGAAATAGTAGATATAGAAATAGATAGAATGTATACAATACATATATATATATATATGAGAAACAATGAATGAAGTTATTGTATTAGATGATAGTGACGAAGAGGAGGAAGGTAATAAACCAAAAAATGGACAAGTGGTACAAGATTTGACAAATGATGATGTTGTATATATTGGTGAGACGAATGATATTCAGAATAATAATAATAAAAATGATGATAAAATAAAAGACGAAGATATGAATTTACTTTGTACTTTAGGTTTTCCAAAAGATCAAGTAAGGAATGCATTATTGTTGTGTAGTGGTAGTAAAGAAGCAGCGGCAGCGTATTTATTTGATGGGGTATTACCAAATGAAAATGTAAATAATGGTGGTAGTAATAGCAACAACAATAACAATAATAATCAGAATAATAATGATGATATGATGATGATGATGATGTTGCAGCAGGAACAATTTCAACTTCCAAATAATAATAACAATGGCAATAATAATAATGTAAACAATTTATTAATGTTTTTATTAGAAGATCAAGACTTTTATGAAGCATGCCATCATGCAAATAGGCACGATAGAGATACATCATCTAAGGCAGTATTAGAAGCATTAATGAGACTTGGTAAACGAAATCCAGAATTCATGCAAATCATTGCTCAAAATCCATTGCAATTAATCGATTTAGTATCATCTATTGAATTTTGACATATATCTTACGTAATAGAGAGTTTTTTGCAAAAAGTGATATTACTCATAAACATTTGCGTAATTTGAAAATTACATTAATGTACACACACATACGCACACGTATGTTTTAAAGTTGCAACACAGGTATTTTTATCATACATATTATATATAATACATCTTTCGTTTCCCCAGAGTACATTTAATAAACACACACACGCACACACACACAAGGATGTACTTCTCTTTGATCCTTTCGACCCATGTACCTTTCTCTCCAATAAAATCGCCACTTTCACTTTCTTCCGAGAGCCAAGTTCGACAGTGCTATTGCCATGCTAATATTATATTATGAGAGGCAAATTGATCGCACACACCACATATACACACACATCGCAAATAGGTACAAATGACATCTAAATTACATCCAAATAATACGTAATTAATAAAACTAAGAATTATATGATATAGAAAGAAATGAAGATTTTGGAAAGTAATAAAACAACAACAACAACAACAACTATAATTTTCAGAACGTATTACTCTTATTATTATTGAAATACCAAGATTTGATCATGTCAGGAACAAAAAGAAAGACACCAAGTAATAGTTACAAAATTAACATTGCTTTACCAAGAATGAGTAATGGTTCGTTTGGTTTGCAAATAACACAGACGCTTCTTGGTTCTATGCTCAAAGTGCGCATTGACAAGTGTAAAAATACTAAAGTAAAAGGTGCAGCAATTGTCGATTTATCTGGTTGTATTATCAAATCAATTAATGGTATAAAATACGAAGGTAATTTACGTGTATCAACTGCAGCTGGATTAATGAAACAATCGAAAGATGTTTTAAAACTTACACTCGACTGTAAAAATAAATCATCTACTGTTCGTGTTGCACCTCAAGTTTATAGTAACAATAATAATCATATCGCTACTATTAGTAGTAATAACAATAATGGCACATTATCATCATCCACCACTACTACCACTATTAGTACGACACAAAGAAAGAAGAAAAAACAGAAGAAAAAAACAAAGAATGTCGAAACAGAAAAAAGAGCAGCACGGTATTGTAGTCAACCCACTTATGGTACTATGGAAAGAATTGAACGTGCCGCTGGACAAAGATTATTTCTTGTGACTGGTACCGATAATTCCACTGGTGAAAATTTACGAATGGATTTCCAAGTTTTAGGTTCAACAGGAAATTTGTACAGTGTTGAAATATCGAAACGTCCAACATGTACTTGTCCAGATCATTTACGTCGTAATAATCTTTGCAAACACATACTTTTTACCTTCATCAAAGTTTTAGGCGTTTCTAGTACCAATCCTGTGATATGGCAAAAAGCATTGTTACAAAGTGAATTGAAAAAATTATTTGATAATGCAAGCGAACGTCTTGCACATTTAGGAAATAATATCAAAGCAAATTCAAGAATCATCCAAGCAGTTACTGGAGTAGACGATGGCGATGCTAATAAGGATAAAGATGATGATGGCGGTAATGTAAAATGTCGCGAAATTACTGATGATACCACATGTCCAATTTGCTTCGATAATATTCTACAAACCGATGAGATAGTACATTGTCGTACTACATGTGGCAATCCTGTACACACACAATGTATGGATATGTGGATTGGTCAAAAAAAGAAGACGAATGCAGCAATAACATGTATATTTTGTCGATCACCATGGGAAGATCCAAGAATTACTAGTAATTTCAATGTATCAAGAGGGAGATTTACTTACCATGAGTATGAAAATTTTTCAAATATGTATTAAATTGAGAAAATATAAAAACAGAAATCAAGCTATACTGAGCAGGTTTATATTTTTTTATATTTAAATTAAATATCATGTACCGTATGATATGATACGTACGAACCTTCGTAATACGAATATGTTTCCGTGATATTTTATGCACGTGTGTGTGTGTGTAAATCAAAAACATACAGGGGGGGTTTCGTGTGTAAGGAGTATATATTTTAATGTTTTACGAAGTCGTAAAAATATTAAAAATATATAAGAGATTTTAACCATCTTTATTACGTATGTCGATGCATAAGATAAAATAAAAAATAAACAAAAAAACTTTTCTCTTTTTTTACTCTCCGAGCTCCTTCGCTTTCTTTTTTTTTGCTTTTTTCAATGCTTTTTTCTCTTCTCGTGTTAAGCCTTTTTTCTTTTTTTTCATTTGTTTCCCAGACATCGCAGATGCTTTCGCCTCTGCTAATCGTTGTTCTTGTTCTAATATATCAAGTCGATCTAATAATGGCTTCATTGTTGTAAAGCGTTTCTCACATGCTTCAAATGCTAAACGTCTTAATTCTTTACCAGACATACGCCCATACTTAACAATTTCATTATTTGCCGTAACTTGTAGCCAATGATCAGCAGTGCGAAGGAAGAAATCACGTAATTTCTCTTTTATGTCAGGTGTTGATAATGCATCTGACAAACCTAATGTATGCATTAAATTACTAGTTTCTACGTTTGATTTTGAACGTCTTGATGATCCGCCACCAAAAACAAATCCACTTCTCTTTAATTTTTTCAATTGTTTCAATGCCAATACTACTGCTTTTTCATCTTTGCTCATTGCTTCAAATTCTTTCTTTTCTTTTTCCAATGTTTCCGCATCTTTCTCCTCCTCTTGACTATCGTAATCATCCTCATCTGTCATATCATCTCCATCATCTCCATAATTGCCTCCTCCATTCTCCCCGTCGCCGTCTTCATCTTCCATATCTTCCCATTCATCGTCACTACCTTGCCATTTTAATCCAGCATCCGTACTTTCTAATAATGGTTTCCATTCTTTTAATTTTACCATATCCAATGCCCAAATATCATCTAATGTGAAGCGTTTATCCTTTTCTTCCCACATGCCACCCCATACGTACAAATTATTACCTGAGGAACAAATTGAAGAATTAAATCGTTTTCTCGGCTCAATGGCATTTGGTTCTTCTTTGGTTATTTCTGCTTTTGAAGACTTTGCATTATCATTCTTATTGTTGTTATTGTTGACATTTTCTATCACATTTGTTTTTATTTTGTCATCAACTTTGTCATCCTCATTTGTTAATTCAATAGCTATATCATCTGTTTTCACTTTTTCGTCATCTGTAAGTTTTACCAATGTTGGAATTTCTTCATCATCTTCAATAGCTTTTGGTTTCCCATCATTATTGCCATTATTATCATCCTTATCATTATCTGTGCCTGAAACAACTTCAGTTTTATCACTCTCTTTTTTCTTATCATCGTCATCTTGTTCAACTTGTTCCTCTTCTTCCTCATCGCTCAAATTATCCAAATCCATTTCCATAATAACACCATCTACCATATAATAAAATTTATTATCATCTAAATCATCATATCCATCCAATATTTTTTCTTCATCAAAATCATCATCATCATCATCTTCTTCTTCGTCGTCGTCATCTGAATCAGAATGTATGATTACCGTTGTACCAGATTCTTCTTCATCTTTTACTTTTTTCGCTTTCTTCTTTTTTTTGTTCTTTTTTTTCTTGGATTTATTTCCACGTAATTCAATTTTAAAAAATCGTCCTAAATCCATATCAAAAGCATGTACATCATTGAAAAAATCACTTTGTATTTCTTCTTGTAAATCATTATCATCACAACCACCAAAAAATAACATTCGTCGTTTATGAACAGTACATGCAAATGAATTACGTTCAACTGGTGCAGAACCTTTACGAGATAAGCGACTCCAGCTCATTTTTAAATCTTTTAAATTTCTTCCTGGATTCAATTTCAAACACCAAATTTCAGAGGAACAACGACCACGTGTCAATACACGCCCAACTCGCACTTCTGTATATCCACCATATAAAAAAACTTCATCTTTTGATGGATGTGCAGCAAATCCACAACCACTTCTTGCACTTGGTTTTGGTTTTAATGGATCAAATTCCATTTTTCTCCATTTCAATTCACGTGTACAGAAAACATGTAAATCATCGTAATATTTCATTTCCCTTGATACATCGTAGAAACCACCAAATACTAATATAAAATTTCTCCATACTACCATTCGATGACCACTACGTTGTGATGGACCACCTTTCGCTTCCAATAATTCCCATTTATTCGTACCAACATGAAAACGCCAAAAATCTTTATAATGATAAAATTGATTTGTAGTTGCAAACTCACCGGCAAATATGTACATATGTTCGCGATATACAACAGCTTGGTGTGATGATCGTGGAGCTGGGCAATAATCAGATGTCACCGTACGCCATGTTTCCGTTGTTGGGTTGTAGAAATATAAATCATTATAATTATATGTTCCTTTTCCATCGAAATATTCACCACCAAATAAACATATTTCTCCAGTAGGTAATGCAGTAAAATTAGCATAGCATCTAGGCCCAGGACGTGAAACATTTTCTTTAATGACAACGTTTGTTTTTTTATCTTCATCCATATTTGTTACATTGAATTCTTTTACTAAACTATCAATATGTTCTTCCCCTAATTCTTTCGCTGCTTTTTTTTGCTTCTTTGTTTGTTTTTTATTTAATTTTGCAGCTTTTTTTGCTTTTAATTTTTCTTTTTTTTCTGCATCTTTCTTTTTATTTTTTTTCTTTCCCATTGTTTTTTTATTTTCGTATATACTTTTCTTTGCGTTTATATATCACTGTATACGTATCCTCGTGGTTTATTGGTTCTACTATCCGACGTACATAAATATATATGTATTATGAATTATATTCTACATATATTATACCATGATGATTTCTACTATTATATTATAAAACGTGATGTATCAATATATAAAAGTTTTTGTTGGATATACTACTATACCTATGCAACGCCTATATCTGTACTACATTCATTCATTTTTTTGTCGCGTACTTTTTTGGATCGGATTACTTGATGTGTGTAAAAAGTAGCGTCTATTAACAAGGGAATATCATTGGTATTATATTTAATATTTTACTAAATTTAACCACCAATAAATAATAGATCTTATATTTGGTTTCACTATACTGTATATTTGAATGTATGTATATTTTTATCACAGTAAAAGTATAAAGATATTGCAATATATATATTTACACACATATTAATAAAAAAGTGAGACGAGATATATAATAGAATGACATCAACAACCCTTACAGCCACCGCACAAGAACATTGTATAGTACACGCAAATAAAACATGTGGATATTTAAATTCACAATGTTCGACCCTGTTAATGAATAATATTGATATCTTAGACCATCAATTTGTAGATATGAGTGATTATATATATTGTTTAATACCATATGGTTTAGCATTGCCTTTGATTTTATTATCATGCTGTTCTCGCGAATCCATTGATGCAAATACAAAATTAATGAATTTAAACATTGTATATGTATTTTTGCTTATTTCATTTACTTTACGTTGTTTCTGGCTATTTGCAAGAGGTTTTGGTTTTTGGGATATTGAAACTCGGGTGATACAAAAGGAAGATTGTTCTACTTGTTTAGCTTGCACGTGGGCAACTATTCCTCATCTGTTTAATCGTGTAGCAGTATTAACGTATTTCACTGCATATACATGCGTCTGTAAAATTTGGTTGGATGTATGGGCAAATTATGAAAGTAAATCTGAAAGAAATATGTCGTTTGAAGCTTCTAATAAAAGATTAAGACATCATAATGAAAACAATACACGTCAAACATCAACTTCGATGTTTATGAACCTTGATGGTAAGAACGGCATGATGGAGGATACGGAACAGACAAATGAAAATGAATTAGAGGAAAACAATACGCTTGCATCTGATAAAACAGCTTTAGCAATACGAATTTGTGGTTGTAATATTACATTATTTATTGTTATTTTAAATGTTTGGATGTATATCATTGAGTTCATTTTAGAATTTACATATATATATGGTGGCTTTAAAAAAGGTTTTTATTCTGATACGAAAGATTGGAATCATCGTATTGTGTCTAGTTTTTTCCTCATATTAGGTATATTATTTACCTATTCTGGAATGAAATTAATAGGATTATTAAAACGTGTTGAATCAAAGAATGGCAGAATAATGCAATGTAAAATTTTGTTTGTATTGATTGTTATATTACTCAGTTTTTCATTGCGTGCCTTTATGTTTTTAGCTAGGCCAGCATTTAATTTGGAATTGCCCAAAATATTTTTTCCATATTTCTTTTATCCGGTACCGGAATTAGTACCAACATTTA
>JACLAC010020280.1_pt1 | contig 16295 bp, 11 predicted proteins | sample 8027881 | NCBI WGS metagenome assembly JACLAC01 (sample SAMN15725517, study PRJNA655200) | protist metagenome | isolation source: fluorescence activated cell sorting (FACS) single amplified genomes of... | place: Spain: Blaines Bay Microbial Observatory, Mediterranean Sea | collected 2016-01-19
TTCCGAAACAACGACTTTTTCATAGGCCTCCTGGCCTTGAGCCGCGAAGTCGACCTCGTATTGAGACTCCCTTCCCTTGAATTCAGACCTGATCTTCTCCTCTTCCTCATCGAAAAGGAATGCCTCCGTGTCAGAAAGGTCCAAGGTCTTTTTGGGACATAGGATTTTTTGGAAATCTTTTCGGATGGCACGGTTATCATCGACAACCAGAATCCGGTTGTTTTTTTTCATGAACCACCACTCCTTGGGAGGAGGAGAAATGGGAAAAAGGCAACATCATCGTGGCAGATCTGAAAGGGCTTGTATGGTAATGTGATAGACAGCAGAAAGTTCAACCCGGGAGAAGGGTAGGTTGTTGCCAGTTTACTGCCCACTGGATTTTTTTTCAAGTCCTTCTCCCTCTCGGGTACAAATGAAAGAGGTTGTTTACCCGGACAAATAATCAATAAATTAATAATAACATGAAAGAAGATGGGGCAAAGGGGCATAGGCCGTGAGTGCCAACACCGGGGATACGCCCCGATGATTGGCTATGGAACTGGACCGCCAGGGCGCCATCACCAAAAAGAGGGCTTCGTTCCCCGGAGCTGGTTATCTCAGCCCGTGGCGCTTCATCATTTCGCTGAGCGTCGTTGTCTTCAAGCCCAGTAAGGTTGCGGCCTTTTTCTGGACACCGCCCGCCTTGTCCATGGCTTTCTGGATGAGGATTTTCTCAAAGAGCTGTATCTGGTCGTGGAATTGGATGCCCTTGTCCAGATCGGGCAGGAAATTAGCCAGGCCACTTGGCTTCTTCAGCAGGTTGCCCGGGAGTAGAGTCTTGTCGATCACGTCGTTGCGGGAAAGAACTACGGCTCTTTCCATGGTGTTCTCCAACTCCCGCACATTGCCGGGCCAGTGATAGGCCTCCACGGCTGACAGGAATTCGGGGTCCACGCGTTCAATATCCCGCTCGTTGATCTTTTCGTATTTGCGGATGAAATAGTCGACGAGAAGAGGAATATCACCGCCTCGCTCCCGCAGGGCGGGCATGTGAACGTCGATGACATTGATGCGGTAATAGAGATCCTCACGGAATTTTCCCTCCGAGACCATGGACTCCAAATCGGCATTGGTTGCGCAAATCAGGCGTACATCCACCTTGGTAGTTTCAGTGGAACCCACGGGCATGAATTCTCTTTCCTGGATGACCCGCAACAACTTGGCCTGAATTTCCAGGTCGATATTGCCGATTTCGTCCATGAAAAGGGAGCCTTTGTCGGCCATTTCGAACAAACCTTTTTTATCCGTGTGGGCGCCGGTAAAGGACCCCTTCATGTGGCCGAAGAGCTGGGATTCCAGGAGTTCGTTGGGCGTGCTGCCTGCGTTCAGGGCCACAAAGGGTTTGCCTTTACGGGGACTGTTATGGTGAATGGCGCGAGCGATGAGCTCCTTACCGGTTCCGCTTTCCCCGCGAATCAAAATGGTAGCAATCGAGGGCGCCGCCTGCTGGACCAACTCGAAGACCTCCCGCATGGGATCTGAGTTACCGACGATGTTTTCAAACCCGTATTTCCGGTTCAACTTCCGTCTCAATTCCCGGTTCTCACGGACCAGGCGATGCTTCTCCAGGGCCTTCCTTACGATCAGCAGGACCTGATCGTTGTTGAAAGGTTTGGGGAGATAGTCGAAAGCACCCGCGCGCATGGCCTCCACTGCCGTATCGACGGAGGCATAGGCGGTAATAACGATGACCGGAACATCGGGTGCAAGCCGTCGAGATTTTTCGACTATTTCGATGCCGTTGGCGCCCGGTAACATCAGGTCGGTGATGACCACATCGTAATCCTGTTCCTTATCCAACTCCTTCAAGGCGTCATCGCCCCGAGTCACAATCTTGACCTGGTACCCCTCCGGTTTGAACAGGCGTTTGAGGACATCCCGAACTACGGGCTCGTCTTCCACCAAAAAAATCCGTGCTGACTTTTTCTGCATAGCAATCACTCCAACTCATGTTGCTGACGATTATCTTAACGATTGTTTAACGGGTACCACACCCTAAATAATGATTCTTCATAAAAAAACATGTAGAAAATGGGAAATTAATTCATAAAAGGCTTCTTTTCCTTGCCGGAGCCAAGTTCCGCGGTCCACATTGATTTAGGCTCGCGACCGCGGGGGTTGAAGCTCAGGAAAAAAGTAGCACCCTTGCCGGGCCCGCTTTTCACCTCCAAAGCCGCATTGTGGTCCTGCATTATCTTGAACACGACCGAAAGCCCCAGCCCCGTTCCCTTGCCCACCTCCTTGGTGGTGAAGAAGGGATCGAAGATATGGCTCCGGGTCTGGTCATCCATACCCGAGCCCGTATCCTTGAACCACATATCGATCCGATCATCACGGGTGCACAATCTGATCTCGAGCTTACCACCACCGGGCATGGCATCCATGGCGTTGACAATGAGATTGACAAAAACCTGTTGAAGTTGGTTGGGGTAACCTTCGATCACCGCGGGTTCACCTGGCTCCACTATGGTGACACCTACCTTGTTCTTCCGGATCTGGTGGCTCAGGAAACGCAAGGTCTGGTTGAGCACTTCCATGAGGTCCACGGGCCCCTTGGGTGCCGATTCCTTCCTACTGAAATGCAGGAGCTCTGTGACGATATTGGCCGCCCGCTGGCTCTGTCCCTGAATCAGGTCCAACAGCTCTTTTTGGTCTTCGTTGAGTCCGGGCTCACGAAACAGGAGTTGGGAATAACTGGTGATTCCGGTCAGTGGAGTGTTGATTTCGTGGGCAACGCCCGCGGCTAAAAGCCCAATAGATGCCAACTTCTCCTGTTGTGTGAGCTGTTCATCAAAGCGCCTTTTCTCGCGGATGTCTTCAATGAGATAGAGGGTACCATAGACCACGTTTTCTTTGGTTCGGAGGGGAGTTTTTTCCACCTTGAGAATGAGCTCCTCGCCCCGGCCATTCATAAAGGTGCCTTCGAGAGCAAAACCGGATTTTACCCGGCGCTGTAACCGCACGTCCCCGCTAAAAAGCAACTGCTCGAAGGTTTTACCCAAAACCTCCTCCTTGGTTTTACCCACTAATTCCGCAAGGGCGCTGTTCCCGGAAACCGCCCGGTTCATATCATCCATGGTCAAGATACCGATTCGGGAGGATTCGATTATGTTCTCGTTGTACTCCTTGAGCTGGGAGATACTCTCGGCCTTCTGGTGGACCGACTGGTAGAGCTCCATATTCTCCATGAGTACGTCACACTGGTGCAACAGGCTTTTCAATAGACGAAGCTCTTCAGGCGTGAAGCGATAACCACCTTCCAGGGCGAGCACCAGCACCGCGGCCAGCTTGCCGGCCACCCGGATGGGACAGATGTAATCGTTGGGCTGGAAAGGGTCGCTTTTTTCCCTGTCGAAAAGGTATGCCCGCACCTGGTTACCGCGAATGACCTCTCCTTCATGGAGCTTGGGGTTGAGTTCTTCGAAGATAAAGGCCGGGGTTTCCGGTTGCAAAGCAATCGGTTTAAAGACCTTGGTGTTTTCTCCGACTTTGAAAACGGCGCCTGATTCCAGGCGAAACGCTTTTTTGATCCGGTTGAAGATAATGTGTAGGAAATCATCGATATTGGTATCCGCCCGGTTGATGCCCCCAAAATCGGAGAGTACCCGAATGGATTCGTAGCGCTTGCCGTAGATTAGGCGGTCGAGTTGTTGGGCAGCGAAGTGGTTGAGTGGGCTGTAGGAAACGGCTGCGAACATTATGCCGATCCCAAAAATGATGTACTGGGCATCGGTACTCATCAGGGTGCCGAAAAGGAGCTGGACCAGGCTAAGGAAAAAGAAATAACCGAGCATCAGCACGAAGATCACCGAAAGGTAGGTCACAACTTTTTTGCCGATATGGCCCAGGTGGAGCTCACCTCGGCCACTCCACTCGAACAAGAGGGCCACAGGCAGGATTATCGGCGCCAGGCCCGCCACCTCATGGGAAAACAGGTAGTCCAACTCCCAGAGGGTAAGGGCAAAGGGTAGCCAGGCAATAGCCCAGAAAAAGGGAAAATTCTTTTCACGGGAACGGATTTCAGCCACCAGTGCCAACAAAACAATGGAAAGCGCGATGAGGGCGCCCCCCCCACAGGCCCTGAATCCGTTTGATCATCTCGAACTGCAAATCAGTAAGGCCGCCCGTAGCCAAACCGGCGGTTAACAGGAACCAAAAAATGGTGATGCCCAATAAAATCAGGCTCGGTATCCAATGCACCGCCTGGGCAAAGGGCAGCCATTTTGACCGGTTGATGGACTGGTTGAGGGCAACACCCGCCAGGGCGGAGGGCAGCAGGAGCCCTCCTGTATAAGTCAGAAACAGGCTGATCCAATCGAGGGGAGAGAACTGGTCCGTGTGGCGGAAGGAGAACCTCATGAAGACAAAAAGACAGAAGGTAATGAGGGAGCCCTTGGAGCCGAAGGTCACGTTTTGGCTCGTGACCAGAAAGAGGAAGATGAGGTAGATGAATCCCGTCACAGCGAAAAAAAAGAATTCGCTCTTGGCTTCCTTCAACCCTCGAATCCTAACCCAAGGTTCAAAGGTCTCACCTGCCAGTCGTTCAACTTTATAGAGGTGCTTGGACCCGATTGACATACTTTCATAGAGGTAGTTCCAGAAACTATCCGGATCCTCCATGCGGACATCGTCGATACTGATCAGTAAATCATCTACCTGTAGGCTGGTCTGGGCATCCAGGTCCGTTTCAACTACCTTGAAGCGGCCCATAGCCTGGTCCCATTCCCATTTTGCCCCATCTGTAGGCCTCAGGTAGGTCAGGTTGTGGACTACATTCATCAGGCCGACTACCGTCAATAACACCAGGCCCAGGTAACCGAGGTAACTGCCTTTTTCAATAATGATTTTTTTGAGTTTACCGAGCATGTGTTTGGCTCATGGTCAAGGGTCTGACTCGGGGTTGCCGAGTGGTTTTTTTTTACAGGTTTTCGGATCAAAACCGGGGCCCGGGTTCCATGTTCCCTCCGGATCGAGTGGTTTCAGGCCCGGATGGGCTTGTTTCCAGTTTACAACCGCTTGCCCATGCAGCAAAGCGGGAATTTAGAAAACGGGAACGAAACCTGACGTAAGACTACTTTTGTTTACTGAATTGGTCAAACTTGATGAACTCAATATTAAAGGACTGGGTGATGACTTGATGTCTAAGGGGAAGCCCCGATTCTCCCTTGCGCCTCGAGAGCCAAAGGCCACCCACCCGCCAACCCCGATTCGAGGTCCGGTTTTGGCGCCAAAAATTGTCTGAGTCCTCATTGACAAAGGGAGAGGATGCCGGAATAATGGTGTTTTTGACGGAGAATATGCAAGAGGAAAAAATGATTACAATAGTGGATCAAGCCCTGGAAAATTACGCAATCGACCATTCCGGTCCCTTACCACTTTTGATGGAAGAGCTCCGCCGCTACACCAGCACACACATGAAACAGCCACAGATGCAGGTAGGTCCCCTCGAGGGCATGTTCCTGAAGGTGCTGGCCCGGTTGGTGAGGGCCCGGCGCATCTTGGAGGTAGGTACCTTTACGGGATATAGTGGCCTGATGATGGCAACCGCCTTACCCAAGGGGGGCGAGCTTATTACCTGTGAACTCGAGGAGAAAAACGCGGAGGTGGCGCGCCGCTTTTTCGACAAGAGTGGCATTGGGGCCAAAATCAATATTGTGCTTGGACCGGCCTTGGAGACCCTAACCACTCTGGAAGGCCCCTTCGACATGGCTTTCATCGACGCCGATAAGGTCAATTACATCCACTACTTCGATCTCATTCTGCCCATGATGCGTGAGGGTGGCGTTATTGTGGCCGATAACGTTCTTTGGAGCGGTAGGGTCCTTGGGGACGAGGGGACCTGGGATGAAAATACTCGAGCCCTTGTTGCCTTCAACCAACACCTTCGCCGCCATGCCGAACTGGACCGGGTCATGCTCACCGTCCGTGACGGCATGACCCTGATCGTCACCTGAGCCGTGACGGTTGGGACCAGGGCGGCTCGCGGTGATGATCTGTTGACCGTCGAAGTGCGTTACAAGAAGCCCGATGCCGGCAAAAACAGGTTCTCCGAGCTTCTCGTCAAGAATCGTGAACAGGTCCTGGCGGTACGGATTTTGGTTTTCCCAGCCCGGGCCAGACCCGGCTGACCCGGTTACCGGACGGTCATTACAACGTGGACAGCTTTATTGATATCACCTATCAAATCGACTTCCAGGGTGCACCGGGCGGTGCACTCGAAGGTATGTCCGGTAGTACCCAAGCCAGCTTGCGCATGCAGGCCGGCGACCGCAAACCGCACCAGCGCTTCTATCCTTTCTGGCTGACGACTCCCGGAACCACACTCATCACTATTTTGGACATCGTAAGGGTCGTCCTCCCGCCAACTGCGTCCAGTCGTTGACCTGATCCTGGGTGCTGGTTAGCCCAGATCAGGGTGCCACCACCCGCTTGGATCGCGGAAGTCGGCTTCATTCATCCATTTATTTGTTTGTGGTTGCATACGGCAGATTCCTTTTCGTGGTTGGCAAAGGCCCCTTTACTCCAAGCTAAAAAAATCCGGGAAACTCAGTCTTTTTGGTTGACACCGCCCTTACATCTCTTTATACTCTGGTCTCTGTTGAGGCCAAGTACACGAGCGGGTGTAACTCAGTGGCCAGAGTGCAACCTTGCCAAGGTTGACGTCGTGGGTTCGAATCCCATCACCCGCTCCAACTTGCTTTTTTTGGTCGGAGGTTAAGAATTTTCTTAACCTTTCTTTGTTTATGGTATCCTACTCACCAAGGGCGGCGTAGCCAAATGGCTAAGGCAGAAGTCTGCAAAACTTCCATGTATCGGTTCGACTCCGATCGCCGCCTCCAACTCCTTTTTGCCTGAGTGGTGAAATTGGTAGACACACAGGACTTAAAATCCTGCGAGGTTCATCCCTCATGCCGGTTCGAGTCCGGCCTCAGGCACCAATGGATCCGGCTGATAGTTTTCCCCTAGAGGCACGATCCTCGGAAACCATACCACCGTGGCCAGCAAAAAGCATCCGATATTCAAAATCATCCCTGGTGAACGTGACCGTGATTTCTTTCTCGGCACCTACCGGGTCCGGGTTTCTCCTCGGCATCGACCTCCCTTTCCCGTCGATGCCATGGTCTGGGAGGAAGATACCTGGCTGATCCTCAGTGCACAGCCCGTGGTCTCTCCTCCGGGCGAACACATCATCCGGACCATGACCGAAATTTTGGAAACTTTGCCCGTGGATGTGGGTTCCGTGATCGTGAAGCGGGGCCGGCCCTATCGCCTTTTGGCCGTGGTCCACGATCTGAGTTGTAAACCTTCCTGGCAAAAAGAGTGGGTGGAACGAGCGCTTACCGGTGTCTTTCACGAGGTTGCCCAACGACAATGGACTTCACTCGCCTTACCTTTGCTTGGGACCCGTCACGGGAATCTGGATCCCCAATACTTTTTGCCTCTCCTGGTAGATACTTTGAAAATGGCCTCTCCTTCCAACCTCAGCTCCCTCTGGCTGATCCCACCGCCGGGCCGGATTCCCCTTATTCTCGACCTCCTCCACCAGCTTCCTTTTTCTTGAGCTTGACGATTCTAAACGCAGTTCAGGCAGGGCCCGGCGCTATATTTCCCATGCTTTTTGGACATTTCCTGGATCTCTTCCCGGAACCCTCAGCTGCGGGCTACATCTCTTCCCGGAGCTGGAGCTGCGGGCTACATCCCGGAGCTGGAGCTGCGGGCTACATCCCGGAGCTGGAGCTGCGGGCTACATCCCGGAGCTGGAGCTGCGGGCTACATCTCTTCCCGGAGCTGGAGCATCGGGCTACATCTCTTCCCGGAGCTGGAGCACCGGGCTCCATCAGGAAGAGGTCCGGCGCCTGAGGGTGGCCAGGAAAAGGCCTAAAAGAATACTCGCCATACCGAAAATGATCCGCCAGTGAATGCGCTCTTCGAGAATGATGTGGCCCAGTACCACCGCGATCAAGGTGCTGGAAAAAGGCAGTAACTGTATCCGGCTATAGGCCATATGTTTGAATAACCAGTTCAAGAGGGCAAAAGTAAGTGCGGTTCCGATCAGGCCCAGGTAGAACAAGCCACCCAAGGTAGTAGCACTCCACTGGAGTGAAAAAGGACTTCCCTCCACCAAGAGGCCTAAGGCACAAAGAGGGACGAGTCCCACCAGGACCTGCCCGGCGGTGAGCGTCACGGCGTCCATATCCCGTGCGTAGCGCTTGACGACCACTCCGCCGATGGAGCAGATAAAGGCTGCCGACACGATCGCCACGACTCCCCAAACCGCATGGTATCCTTCCAGGTGCAACTGGTCTAAAAAAATAATAGTCACACCGGCAAGCCCCAAAAATACGCCAACAACCTCCAGGACGGTGATCTTCTCGTTGGGGATGAAAAAATGGCCGTTGAACAGGCCGAAAAGAGGCAAGGTAGTATAAAGGATGGCTGCCAACCCGGAGGAGATTCGTGTTTCTCCCCAATAAATCAAGGCGTAGTTGATGGAGAAGTAGCAGGTCCCGGAAACGATGATTGTGATCCAGTTCCCGACATTCTTGGGGAAACGATTACCACCGATCTTCATTATTAAAAGCAGAGGAGCAAGGGCGATGAGAAAGCGGATCCAGGCAAAAGTAAAGGGGGGCGTTTCGGCGACGCCGATCTTGATTACGAGCCAGGTCGAGCCCCAAATCGTCCCCAGAAGGATCCAAACCAGGATAGGGCGTCCCATGGGTCACCACCCCCTTTTTGATTGGTTGCCGCTTCACGGCAGGCAAATCATACGATGTTATGACAAGAATAACCACAAAGGGTTCTGTTTTCCCGTCTAATCCACCCTCAAATGTGGAAAAGTGGTGGGGATTATTGTTTTGGCTTGGGATGCCGTCGCTTCGGTGGAGGTTTTTTGAGTGGCGATGAATATTATTGCCGGGTACAATGCGTTGAGGCAACCAGGAGAATCGTCAACATGTTTTTGTTGTCTTTGATACCTGTTGGAGAAATGGAGTGGTCAGAAGTAGGAGGATGGGAATGGTGTTTTTGGAAAAGATCCGCAGGACCGCCCGGATGGCGAGCCTGTTAACAGTTTTGATACTCCCTGCTTGGTGGGCATGGAGCGGGGATGGGGCGCTGGAGGCGGCAAAAGGTTACCGGGAACGGAATGGAGCCCGGATATTACAGGAGTTCGCCCACTTTCTCAGTATTCCCAATGTGGCACAAGACCTGCCGAATATGCATCGCAACGCGGTCTTTATCCAAGCAGCCTTCAAGAAACGTGGTGTAGAGATGGAGTTGTTGGAGCTGCCGGATGTACCACCGCTGGTATATGGTGAGTTAAAAGCCGAGGGGGCAACCCGAACCCTGCTTGTTTATGTCCATTACGACGGTCAACCGGTGGATCCTACTCGGTGGACTCATGATCCTTGGAGTGCAACCCTGTACTCGGCCGCCATGAAAGACGGGGGGAAACCACGGCCATTTCCCAGGCCGGGCGAGGTTATCGATCCGGAATGGCGCATCTATGCCCGTGCTGCGGGTGACGACAAGGCGCCGATCCCCGCCATTCTGGCCGCCTTGGATGCCCTGCAAGAGGCCGGTATCCCCCGAACTTCCAACCTGAAATTTCTTTTCGAGGGGGAGGAAGAAGCGGGTTCCATTCACCTGAAAAAGTACCTTGAGCTCCATCGCGATAAACTGGCCGGGGATTTTTGGTTGTTCTGTGACGGACCCATGCATCAGAGTCGCCGGCCTCAAGTCATTTTCGGGTGTCGTGGGGTAACGGGAATGGAGTTGAGGGTTTTCGGTGCCAATCGCAGCCTGCACAGCGGTCATTACGGAAATTGGTCCCCCGTACCCGGCATGGCACTGGCCCATCTTCTGGCCAGCATGAAGGAGGAGGACGGAAAAGTGGTGATCGAGGGGTTCTACGACACTGTCACCCCTATTGGAGCGTTGGAACGGGCCGCCCTGGCCGAACTTCCCGAGGTGGACGACCAACTCCGCAAGGAACTTGGGCTCGCCTGGACCGAAGCCGATAACGCACCTCTTGCGCAACGTATCTTGCTGCCTAGCCTCACCGTCTCTGGTCTCGAAAGCGGGAACGTGGGTGCCAAAGGCCGGAACGTCATTCCCGCCCATGCAACCGCACGGTTGGGGATCCGAATGGTCAAGGGCAATGAACCCGAACACATGCTCGACCTGGTAGAGGCCCACATCAAAAAACAGGGTTACCATATCGTGTACGAAGAGCCCGACCAAAAGACCCGGCTCCGCCATCGCAAGCTGGTGTGGGTGAGTAGGTTTCAAAACGGGTACCCCGCGGCCCGAACCAGCATGGACCAGCCCATTGCCCAACAAGTGATTGCCGCGGTGGAACGGGCTTCCGGTGAAACGGTGGTTCGCCTGCCCACAGTGGGCGGCTCGTTACCCCTGTTCCTCTTTACCGACCTGCTCCAACAACCCGCCATCGTATTGCCCATCGCCAACCATGACGATAAACAACATGCCCCCGACGAGAACCTGCGCATCGCCAACCTGTGGATGGGGATCGACATATACGCTGCTGTTTTTGCCATGCCGGAATAGGTTACCTCATGGAAATTGGAACATCATTGTAGGCAAAATCGTAAATTACACCTGGTCCCATTTTCCCCAGGTCATCGGATCGTTTTTCTCAATCCAGTCCCCATAAAAAATATCATCCGTTCCGGTATCATTCAATTAAATGAAGTTTCTACCAAAAACCGGCTTTAAAAAACCCGTGAAATTATTTTGAGGAGTGAACAATGAAATCAACAAAATCCCCATTTCGGGTACTGTGGTGCCTATTCATCATGGCCGGCCTTTCCCTTCCGGGTATGGCTGCCGGCAATACAACTGATGAATGGCCCGGCTGGCGTGGCCTTCACCAAAACGGTGCCGCACAGGCGCGTGGCATTTTCCAAGAGGGTACCGGCCTGAAAGTGGTCTGGAAACAAGAGCTGGGCTCGGGTTATTCCTCGATTTCCATCAGCCGCGGCTCCGCTGTAACCATGTTCTCCGACCACAAGGATGACTACATGGTTTCGTTGGAAACCCATACGGGTAAGGAACAATGGCGCTATAAAATTCACGAAACCTACAAAGGCCACACCGGCTCTCACGACGGAACCCTTTCCACTCCACTCATTCATGGCGACATGGTTTACGGTTTGTCCGGGAAAGGAGCTTTCTTTGCCCTTGATTTCAAGACGGGCCGACAAGTCTGGCGCCATGACCTGGTTAAAGAATACCAGGCCAAAGCGCCCACCTACGGATTCACCACCTCTCCGGTTGCAAGCGGCAAGGTGGTAGCCTTACAAATCGGCGGCCCGGAAAACCACAAGGTAGCCGGATTTGACGCCAAATCGGGCAAAAGATTGTGGACCCAGGGAACGGATACCATCGAGTACCAATCTCCCATCCTGGCCGAAATCCACGGACAAGCCCAACTCCTTTGTCCCGGGAAAACTAAATTGGTCGCCTTGAATCCCCAAACAGGAGCCCAACTTTGGGAGTTCTCCTACGAAAAGGGCGGGCAAAGCATTACCCCGGTCCCCGCCGGCGAGAACCGTTTATTCCTCGCCCATAGTCATATCCAATCCTCTATGTTGTCGATTCACAAGGAGCAGGAGACATTCCGGGTCGAGACCGTGTGGACCGGCAAAGACATTAAAAACACGGCAAGCGTGACCATCTACCACCAAGGTTACCTCTATGGATACAACGGCAACACACTCACCTGTCTCGACGCAGCAACCGGTGAAAGGGCGTGGCGTTCCCGGCCTCCCGGTAGTGGGGGGTTGGCTCTGGTTGATGGTCACCTCCTGGTCCTCACCCTGCGGGGTAAAATCCACGTAACCGAAGCCACACACGAGGGTTTTCGCGAGGTCGCTGTCCTCGAACTCTTCAAGGATCAGAGCTGGACTCCGCCCAGCTTCGCCGAAGGCCGGATCTTTGTTCGTGACCTCCATGAAATAGCAGCACTGGAAGTCACGGAAACAGCGCCCGTTGCGGTTAAAACCGATGAAGGACCCAAGGGCCTGGCCCCGGGCACCCGCTTTGCCGCTTTTTTGGAAAAAGTGGCGGCATCTAATGATAAAAAATCAATGATCGATAACTTTTTGAAGGAACAGAAGTCATTCCCCATTATCGAGGAAAACATGTGGGTACACGCCGTCTATCGCGGTGAACAAGAGGATCTGGCCATTGGAGCCGATCTCTACGGTTACCGGGAAGAGTTCCCTTTCAATCGGGTTGAAGGCACCGACTTCTATTATTTTTCCTTCATCTTGGAACCCGATGCTCATATCGGTTATCATTTCACCCGTAACTACGATGAGCGTATCTTCGATCCCCGTAACCCAAATCAATATACCGGACCCTTCGGTGAGAAGAGTTCCATGATCGCCATGCCCCGTTTCGTCGATAGTGACCACCTCAAAGAACCTACCGGGAAGCGCGGTAAACTCGATGAATTCATCCATGAAAGCAAGATCATGGGCAATAAACGCAAGGTCCAGGTCTGGTTACCTCCCGATTATGATCAACAAAACTCCAACTATCCCGTCCTGTTTGTGAATCACGGGGGGTGGGCGGTCAATCATGGCAAGATCCCGTTAAGCCTGGACAATATGGTGGGCAAAGCCATGGCGCCCGCCATCGTTGTTTTCGTGCATATCGGTATAAAGAATTCCTGGGAAGAGGTTACTTTCAAACAGTCCAAGGACAACTACGCCAAGATGGTTTCGACCGAACTGGTCGAGGCTGTCGATGCCCGTTATCGCACGAAACAGGGGCCCGAGCATCGAGCCCTGATGGCAACCGGTTGGGGCAGTTACAGTGTGTTCGTCACCGCCTTCAATCATCCCGGTGTTTTTGGAACATTTGTTGCCCAGTCTCTCTATCTTGATGAGGGTCAGGCCGAGGATGTCAATGCCCAGATCAAGGACGCCTCCGATCCCTCAATTACCTTTTATATTGATTGGGGTAAATACGATTTCAAGGACACTCCGGACGATCCGGGTTTTATGCGCTTCTCTCCCGAGATATTCAAAGCCCTCCAGGATAAAGGCTTCCGCGTTCTGGGCGGTCCCCTCAATACGGGTTATGATTGGAGTAACTGGCGAACCCGCAACGATACCATCCTGGCCCTTCTCTTCCCCAAAAAAGAATCCTAAAGCCAAAAAACGGCGGGCCGGTAAAGGCCCGCCCCTGTCTATCTAATCCGCGGCCCAAACTCTTATTTTTCCCATGTTGGGCTGTACCGTGCGACCTGGTAACTCGACGGTTCAACACGACCAACCCTTGACCTTTTCCTCCTTCTTTCTGTATCCTTTTTCTGTCTTTGAATATCCTGCCGGCGGGGCCTATGGAAAATATACTGTTGATCGAAGATCGTGTGGGTTTACGCCAGGTCTACAGCGACTTCTTGAAGTGCCGGGGTTATGCCGTCCGCGAAGCGGGCTCCGCCGAAGAAGCCAAAAAGATTCTGGAAGAAAGAGAGTTTGCCCTGATTCTGAGCGATTACATGCTGCCCGGCCAGAACGGGCTGGAGTTTTTGGAGTATCTCAAGGAACGGGACCCGGATTCCCATGTGATCCTGATTACCGCCTTTGGGGAGATCAAACTGGCGGTAGAAGCAATGAGAAAAGGCGCCTTCGATTTTCTCGAGAAACCGGTGGATCTCGAATACTTGAGGCTGGTGATCTCTCGGGCCCTGGACCACAGGAAACTGCTGCGGAACCAGTCTTTTCATGAGTCCAGGCAACGGGAGGAAGGGGTCCGCATCATCGGTCATTCTTCGGGTCTCCGCCAGTCCCTTGCCCTGGCTGAAAAGGTCGCACCCTCCAATACCAACTGTCTCCTACTGGGAGAGTCGGGCGTAGGCAAAGAGCTCTTTGCCCAATACCTCCATCAGCGCAGTCCCCGTACCCGCAACGCCATGGTTTCCATCAATTGTGCTTCCATTCCCCACGAATTGATGGAGAGTGAATTGTTCGGACATGAGCGGGGCGCCTTTACAGGGGCAGTCGTAAAAAAGGTCGGACTGGTTGAGGTCGCCGACGGAGGTACCATTTTCCTCGATGAGATCGGAGAACTGCCGCCCCATCTCCAGCCCAAACTATTGCGAGTCATCCAGAACCACGAATTTTTCAGGGTGGGCGGGAGTCGTCTCCTCAAAAGCGACATTCGCGTGGTCTGTGCCACGAACCGGGATCTCAAGGCGGGCATCCGGGAAGGCTGGTTCCGGGAGGACTTGTACTACCGGCTGGCCGTCTTCCCCATCGAGATCCCGCCCTTGAGGAAACGCATGGAAGACCTGGCCCCGCTCGTTACTTGGATCTTTGAGAAACATGGCCACGGGCCTCCGGACCCCGAGCTTCTTTCCCTGCTCGAGACCTACGATTGGCCGGGCAATGTGCGGGAGTTGGAAAACCTGTTGGAACGAGCCTTCATCCTTAGCCAGGGTGCTCCACTGACGCGGCGGCATTTCCCCGAGGATCTCTTCAAGGAGAAGGACCTTGTGACCTTTAATGTCCAGGTCAAGCTGGATCAGAGTTTCAAGGAGAACCTTCCCGGCCTGGAGACCCAGTTGGAAAAAAAATTTATTGAACTGTTGTTGAGGGAGGAGAAGGGCCATCGGGAACGGGTTGCCCGGAGAATGGGAGTATCTGTCAAAACCCTTTACAACAAGCTTCAAACCTATGGCCTTTCATCAGTCGAGAGAGCAAAGCCACGGGGCAAGGGTTAGCGGCACAAATACTACGGAAAAGGAAACAGCCGACAGCTGGTGGCCACTGCCTTGGACAGATGATCCCGACCTTTGTTTATCCCTGATTCCTCATGTCTGCTAAACTCCGAGACCCGCGGCTTTCTTTTTATGGCTAAGCTAAAGCCTATGGTACAAAGAGAGATTTCGCCTTTTCCAGAATCTCATCACGCCCCTCGAGGATTGCCTGAATGGTTCTCGATACTGGATATGTGGGCTGGATTCCGATTTGTGTGGAACCCTCCCTTATGAATTATTTGGGTTAGTTGCCCTTCATTGAGCACCTATTTTACCCCAAATTCTTGTTTGTCTCATCAGTAAATGCTATCTTTCCCCTGATCCTGGTAACCCAGCTACGTCCCTGCGGCATAACCCCGAAGCTCCATGTCGTAAAGGTGTTTTTATAAAGCTCGAGCGGTATGCGTTGGAGTTGGGGCTGGATCCGGTGGAAGCGTTAAAAGCGCTCTCACTGAGGGATGTAGCGGTGGTCTGATGGTGAAAGAAGCCTAGGTTCAATTCCTAAGCTTCTCTCATTTTCAGTGGCAGTTTTAAAAGTGGTCAAGGCACCAAGCCTTCGGGGAATTGAATAAAACTGCTCTCCTCTTAATAATGAACATAGTCGTGGTCCTCCTAAGTTGAATAGAAACAGGTAGTCTCATTCCAGATTGCGGTAATCCATGGGGCAAAGGTTCCCATATCCACCAGATAGGAATTCAATTCTTCATCTTTCCAAACCCCGAATTCTTTCCTGCTGCTGGGATTATTCTGGGCCTGATAGCGCAATTGGGACGGGCTGAACGGAATACGGGCGCACACATCTCGAAGGAAAAATGTCCCTTTCTTCGTGAGCAACAGGTTTCCGTCCCAACTTGGCGGAATGGAACGTACCGCCGGGACCAGATGCCCCAGATAATAAGGAGCAAATAAATTCATGGAGACCACCCAGCGAGCTGGCTCCGGTTGTAACCGTTGTCCGCCAACTCATCGAAAAAGGGCTTCCATTCTTTGGGAATGCTCAACGTCACCGTCATCGTGCCGTATTTAATGCTTTTGCTCATTACCGGTATCCTCCTGCCCACAACTTTTTGATCCAGGGGGCAAAACGCTCCATATCCACCACGAAAAGACAGAGCTCCTCATCTTTCCAAACCCCATACTCTTCCCGGGACCTGGTATTTTTTTTGGCCTGATAGCGGAGCTGGTGCAGGGAGAATGGAATAAGCCGGCAGACATCGACAAGGGAAAAGATTCCTTTTTGTATGAGCAGGGCATTTGAGTTCCAGTTTTTATCGATGGAACGCAGCCTTGATATCAGGTTTTGGCGATAATATGGGGCAAATACCTTCATGCGCACCAGCCAATGTTTCCAAACCTTCTTGACGCCCATCACTTGCCAGGGTGATTGGTCCGGGATCGTTCTGATCTTTCTTACCTCTCTTTTCACCTTCAGGGAATCGAGATCCAAAATCTTGACCACATC
>JACLAC010006863.1_pt1 | contig 16289 bp, 18 predicted proteins | sample 8027881 | NCBI WGS metagenome assembly JACLAC01 (sample SAMN15725517, study PRJNA655200) | protist metagenome | isolation source: fluorescence activated cell sorting (FACS) single amplified genomes of... | place: Spain: Blaines Bay Microbial Observatory, Mediterranean Sea | collected 2016-01-19
TTTTGCTTGGTGACTACGAATAGGGCCACCAATCAGCATAGATTCAGGGGAATCGACCGATTCGTGATCAATAGTACCTGTAATATCATTCATACGAAAGAAATCGGTTGGACCAAACCAGTCACAAACAGCTTGCACATCACTACTCTGATCTGGATGATCACCAACTTGCCAACGGTCTTGGCCACTAGTTGTACCAAGTAAAGCTGCAAGGTGCCCGCCAGCCGATACAACCCAAGCACCAAACCGACTAGTATCAAGATTATAGTATTCGCCATTAGCTCTCAGCCAGCGGGCTGCAGCTCGACAATCTTCGATTTGGGCAGGGTAAGTAGCTTGATGACTCAATCGATAGCTAATACTTGCTACAGCAAAACCAATCTCAATCAAACTGAGTGCATGATGGCAATCTTGTCGAGAACCTTCTCGCCAACCACCGCCATGAATCCAGATAACTAGGGGGACTGATTGTCCTTTAGGATTAGTATCAGGTGGCTTAATCCAATATAAGTCAAGCTCTAGCGATAACGAGGTGGTCCGTTTATAAACCAAATTCTTAGTTATTTGGAAATTCTTTATAATTGCCAGGGTTTCACCTGAAAATTTTTGATGATATGATTCAGTAAGATTATAGCATGGTTAGACTGAACTGACTAAGTGATGCTAATTGACAGATTGGAATTAGCTATGGTAGTCTGCCTCCTAGCTTTTTCTTATCATCTTCCTGATCTTTTCCCGAAATTGACAATACAAACGTTTTAACTTTTAGAGAAAATTTTATGTCTCACGTACAGATGGGAACCCTCTACATTGTTAGCACTCCAATTGGTAATTTGGAGGACATTACTTTTCGTGCGGTGCGCATCTTATCTGAGGTAGAGCTGATTGCAGCAGAAGATACAAGATATACTAAACGTCTATTGAACCACTACCAGATAACGACCCCCTTAACTAGTTTCTACAGAGATAATGAAAGCGCTAAGTCAAGTAGGCTTGTTGAGCATTTACAAGGGGGACAATCATTGGCTTTAGTATCAGATGCGGGAACCCCGACAATTTCAGACCCTGGTTACCGATTGGTTGTTTCAGCTTTAGCAGTTGATGCCCCCATTGTTCCTATTCCGGGTGTTTCAGCTTGTATTGTTGCTGCTTCGGTCGCAGGTCTTCCTTTGCATAATTTTGTTTTTGAGGGGTTTCTATCGCCTAAAGCGGGGCGAAGGCGCCGCAGGCTTACTGAACTAGTCAACGAGGAGCGAACATTAATTTTTTATGAATCACCCCATCGAATAGTGAAATTTTTGCGAGATGCATTTGAGATTTTGGGTGATCGGAGAATTTGCGTTGCGCGTGAACTAACCAAAAAATTCGAAGAGATATTCCGTGGAGACTTACAGAAAGCTATCGATAAGTTTGATCAAACTAAAAAACCCAAGGGAGAATTTACTCTGGTAATTGAGGGAGCAATTGGTGGAGCAAATTAGTAAGTTCTTGGTTTCCAGCAGCTAATTGATATATCCGCTTAATTTTCTCAGGTTTGGTCAATTGATCTGTTTTAGTTTCTGCTGGTTGCCACAAGATTTGATAGGTACGTGGATTCAAGCGATCGTAGTTAATTTTGACTATTGTCCACTGATAGTTTTCGGGGATCAAAATTATCCAATCTAGTGTAGTCCCTCCATCGCTGTGCAGACGGTTGACTGTCAATTGTCGATCCTGATTAGGATCGCCCTTTTTAATCCAATTAGAGTGGCCAAACTCATCGTCGACGAAATGGCCTAACTCTAACCAGTTACGCCCATAGCCATTGGGTTTGGTTGTAGTGGTGATTTTTTCCATCGATCTAAAATTTGTTCTCCTAACTGATCAGAATACATATTTTGCCACAAATTGAAAGCCTTTTTCAACGTGGTAATACAAAAAACTTTGGAATGATCGTATTCAATAAAATGAACTAAGACTGATCGAAATTTTGAGGTGAAATTGATGATCCAAATAGCGGAGATCTTGCTACCGAAACGAAATCGGCTTTGGGATATGGTTAAACAATGTGGTGTTGATCACGTGGTTGGGACAATGGATTTTGGGAATCAGCTAAGTGGCCCCCTGATGATTTACCTTGGTCCTATTCGTCTTTGGAAAGAGTGAAACGGTCTTACGAAGATGGTGGATTTGAGTTCGCTGTTTTAGAAAGTAGACCACCACTCCATCGTGCTAAATTAGGTAAACCTGGAAGAGAAGATGAGATTGAATCAGTTTGCCAGCTAATTCGAAATATGGGCCAGTTAGGTATTCCGGTTTGGTGCTATGAATGGGTGGCGGTCTTGAACTGGGTTCGTGCAGATAAAGCCCTTGTTTCTCGTGGGGGAGCTCTGGTCACAGGTTATGATCATAGGAAAATGATTGGTGCGCCTCTTACAGAACATGGAAGTGTTACTGAAGATGAATTATGGGATCGCCGGACTTACTTTCTGGAGCAAGTAGTTCCAGTGGCTGAAGAAGCAAATGTCAAACTCGCAATGCACCCGGATGATCCTCCTTTATCTCCAATTGGTGGTTGAGGTCGTATTATGCGGAGTGTGGATAATTTTCAACATTTGTTGGATATAGTGCCAACTACTGTAAATGGTATTATACTCTGTCAGGGCACTTTTACTTTAATGACTGATGATTTACTTACAGTAATTCGGCATTTTGGAAATCAACAAAAAATATTTTTTGTTCATCTACGAGATGTCATTGGACAACCAGAAAAATTTCAAGAGACTTTTCATGATGACGGAAAAACTGATATGCATGCTTGCTTGGAAGCCCACCGAGATATAGGCTTCGATGGTGCTCTGCGACCCGATCATGTACTAACTATGGCTGGCGACGACAACGACAAACCAGGTTATTCTTCAATTGGTCGACATTTTGCCCTTGGTTATATTAAAGGATTACACGAATCAATTTATAAAATAGGCACCTAGAAAATCTGAGACAAACTTGACGGTAGCAGAGATTTTCTGGTAGGATGTGCCGGCCAAAAAAGTTTTATTCAAAACAGCAGTTTTGTAGATATTCACCCTCTGTGAATGGATCATCTAAGAATTGATTAAATATTCTTGGATACTGACCAAAAAATAGAGTGTGTCAGCCCAATTTTACGCAATCAGACAAAGAAAAAATGCAAAAAAAGATTGAACAGACTAATACCGAAGATTCACTTGAAATAGTAAAATCCGCAGCTGTTTCTGCCCAAGAACGTCGAGCCGAAAATACTCGTATTTTAGACTTACGTCAGTTGGATGCTTTTACCAATTTTTTCCTTATCTGCAGTGGCAACTCAGACAGGCAAGTAGAAAGCATTTCAGAAAAAATTGTAGAAGACTTGAGAGAAAGTTGGGGAACGAAGCCATGGCGACGAGAGGGCGACAAGAAGAGTGATTGGGTTTTGATCGATTACGTAGATTTCGTGGTCCATGTTTTTTTAGAAGATGTGCGCCAATTCTACAATCTTGAACGCTTATGGAGCGAAGCAAAACAAATTGATGTTCCTGAATTGGAACTACCCCCAGGCCACCTATTACATGAGGACGGTGTGGACGGTGATTTTGATGAGTTAGCTGACTACAATTTCGATGATTTTTTAGTCGATGATGATTTTTAATCAATTCTGAGTACTGGGACTAGAAGAAAATGCGCCTGTTTAATAAGTTGGGTGTTCTACTAGGTGGTAGTTCGGGGGAACGTTCAGTTTCACTTCTTTCTGGGCAAAGGGTTTCTACTTCATTACGACGGCAAGATTATGAGGTAATTGACATAGATCTCGTCAAGGACGACTGGCTTACTCAGCTGATAAGTGAACAGGTGGATGCTGTTTTCCTAGCCCTACATGGTAAAGGATATGAGGATGGTACGATACAAGCAATTCTCAGTCATTTTGGTCTTCCGTATACTGGGTCCGGTATCCTGGCGAGTGCTTTGGGTATGAACAAAATAATGTCAAAGCAAATTTTTAGTACAATGCAGATCCCAACGCCTGACTATTTGAAAATTCATCTAGAAGAGGACTTGAAGGTGCAAACTCAAAATGCCATTGAGCAGCTTGGTTTACCGCTGGTAGTCAAGCCTGCTTCGGAAGGATCAAGTTTAGGCGTTTCGATTATTCATGAACCTGATGAAATATATCATGCAATAGAAAAAAATCGCATATTCAAGGATAATCTTTTTGAAAAGTATGTGCAGGGCCAAGAGATTACGGTCGGATTAATTGGTGTAGGGGATGATCTTCAAGCTTTGCCAATTTTAGAATTAATACCAAAACGTGAGTTCTATGACTACCAAGCTAAGTATACCGCTGGCTTGACCGAGTTCGTGATTCCTGCTCGATTGTCGGATGAGGTGAGTCAGGTAGCACAGTCAATTGCGCTTCGTGCGCATCAAGCACTTGGATGTCATGGTTACTCTCGAGTTGATATGATCGTAGATCGGTTAGGCCAACCTTTTGTGACGGAAGTCAATACTCTCCCCGGACTTACCGAACTTAGCGATTTGCCCGCTCAGGCTGCAGCTGCAGGAATCTCCTATGACCAGTTGATTTCCAAAATTTTAGATAGTGCTATCTTGCGTGATATCTAGATCAAGTTTAAATTGGTCTCCATTATCTTTGCTTTTGTGGGTCAGCTTAGTTCCAATTTTGGGGTGTGGCGGGCAGTTAGCTAATCAGTTAGCTAACATCAATATTTTCAGTGATGCCGAAGAAATTAAACTCGGTGGTGAATTCTCGGCTAAAATTGAAGAAGAGTTGAAAATTTATGCTGACCCCCATATTTCAGATTACATCAATCAGTTGGGACAAATATTAGCAAGGAATTCTGACCGTCCGAATATCACTTATCATTTCAAAGTAGTCCAAGATGACTCAATTAACGCTTTTGCTGTTCCTGGTGGTTACATATACGTCAATTTAGGGCTAATCCGATTTTCACATACCGAAGATGAACTTGCGGGTGTTATCTCACACGAGGTTGGGCACATAGTCGGTAGACACGGGATGAAGCAATTGACTAAACAGTATGGGTTTGCAGCATTGGCTCAATTGCTGTTGGGAAAGGATAAAAGTCAGCTAGAAACATTGGCGACAAAAGTTGTAACTTCTGGTGTATTGCTCCAGTATGGACGTGAGGCTGAGCGTGAAGCAGATACGTTAGCTGTTCAACAGATGCACTCATCTGGCATAGATCCAAATGGGATAATGACCTTCTTTGAAAAGTTATTGGGCACTGAAAAACGTCAATCCACCAAAATTGGAAAGTTACTTTCCACTCATCCAGGAACTAGAGAAAGAGTTACTAGAGTCAATCGGCAAATCCAGAAATTACCAGTTGCTTCATATGCTTCAATTGACTCGATACGTTTTCAAGCTATAAGAAAACGCTTAAGAAATCCTGAGTAGCTTGATCTATGTTTGTTTTCCTCAACCTTATATAATTTTGTGGGGTACGGGGGTAATTTTGCCCAAGATAGTTGGACGAATCGAACCAGTGACATTTGGCAGATTGGTGCAGTGTCCAACTAAAGTTTCATTGGCTAAAATGGCAAAAGCAATGGCCTCTTTCGCGTCCGATTGTTCATCAACAATCACTGAGACTGATTCAAACGTAGCTTCTGCTAATGTGGATAAGTTTTTCATTAATGTTCGGTTATGAGCGCCACCACCACTAACTCGGATTTCGTCAATCACAAAGGGGATATGATCTTGATAATGGTTAACAATCGTTTGGGTTGTAAAGAATGTTACTGTTGCCAAAAGATCACAATCAGAAACTCCTAGTTTTTTAGCATTCTCAACAGTTTTTTGGGCAAAAGCCCAACCAAAGGACTCTCGGCCTGTTGATTTAGGAGGGGGCAACTTTAGGTAAGGATGCTTTGAGAGTATATCCAAAAGTCCTTTATTGACTTGACCTTGAGCAGCTATTACTCCATCTTCATCGTACTTCTTCTGACCATTGGTGACTATTTCAATAGTAGCATCGATAATCATATTACCTGGACCTGAATCGAACGCAATGATGTCTTCTGGTCTAGCATTCTTTGGAATGAATGTTACATTCGAGATGCCACCTATATTTTGTAATGCAACTGACTTTTCGTCTTGATGGTGAATCAAAAAGTCAACATAAGGTACCACTGGAGCTCCATGGCCACCTAGAGCAATATCTGCCACACGAAAGTCGGATACTACAGGCCGGTTAGTCTGATTAGCAATGACGGCTGATTCACCAATCTGTAAAGTCGAGGGGGTACCTATTTCCGTAGGTGGCAGATGGTAAATGGTTTGCCCATGCGACCCGATAAAGTCAATATTTTTCAGATCAAAATTAGCTATCTCTACTACTCTGGTTGCGGCTTCAGCAAATATTTGACCAACCAAGAAATTCACTTGGCATAATTCGTCTACGCGACTTTGTTCAGTTTGGAATAAATTGAAAATACGTTGGCGTAATTCTAATGGATAAGGATAGCAAACAGAACATATCAACTCAGCCTGAGTCGATTTCCCATTTCCTTTAATTGAAACCAGAGCCGCGTCGACACCATCAGCTGAAGTCCCTGACATTAGACCTATGGCATATTTAGGAGTGTTTCCTGTTAAATTCAAGCGTCGGTTACTATAGTTATGATTGGCCGAATCCAGAGAGGAAATTTGACTCAGCTGATTAAGATATTTTTGCCGAATTTTTTCAAAAATCTGCAAATAAACAGGTGTTCGATAATCTGGGTAGGTCCATTCCAAGGCATGGAATCCACGGCCGCGATAAGTAAGCGTAATTTCTGCAAAAATACCTGAGTGAAGATAGATTCGATGAGCAAAATTTTTGGTTGTTGCGAGGACTAGTTTAGCTGAAGTTAGATAGCCAGGGTCTAGATTAAAAATCCTTTTGTTGTTCTGAGAAAAATGTTTCTCCAGACGATTTGTCACGCACTTGATATCTGCCAACTGACTAGGGTCAATCAAATTAGAAAAGCTGATAAACTGACGCTGCAGTTTCGACCCCATTTCTTCTTGGTAGTAAGTCGTACTCTCAAAAGGGATCCAATCGGTTTGGAAATCAACGGGACCAAGTTCAGTCATGATTTCGGCATAGACTGACTCAGTTTGATCAGGGACGGACGTTAGTAGGCCAAGAATGGGCTTGACCCACTGTTCATTAACGACATTATCGGTCGTAACCGACATTTTTCACTCTAGCTATCGTCGTCAGTTGTTCCCTCGTCTGCGGAATTATCCTGAGGGGGCCCACCATCTGATTCCGAATATTCACTAACTACATTCTGGCCATGAGCCAATTCTAGTTCAAGTAGGATACGAATTGGTTTCATCCATCTGCGTGCCAGATTTAAGTCATATTCCATATAGGGCTTATCAGGATCTCCTGTTTCGATGAAGAACTCTGGCAGTTTTTTTTGTTCTTCTTCGATGAACTTTCGAATTGCAACGGTAGCATCGTAGGCGGCGCCAATCCGAGTGGCTTCCTGCATGTTTTGGACTAATCTTTTTCGATCTTTTTCCTCATTGCGAATTCTAAGACCCATTTTAGCCAACTGAGCCGACATAATTAAGACAAAAACACCAACGGTACCCGCAATACCTAGGCTCACACCTGTAATTCCCCAAAGCACTGTTTCTGACATCTACCGACTCCTCTACAACCGACTATCTCGTTTTCGTGTCAGGCGATTTAACACTGACTATGAAAAACACACCCGATGTTCCAACTAAGGATTACTACACCACGCCGCTCATTTTATCAAAAGTCTACATCTTTGGCAAGAAGAATCTACCCAGAAAGTAATATCAGGATTAATCATCGAAACCTGAGACCAACTGGATTTTTAACTATTGACCGAATAATTTTTGATTTCAATTCGGAATACTGAAGTAATTAGGTTACGATATCAGATTTTAGACAACGACATGTGATTCACCAACTCCAGATTTCGATACTGGTAACATTTGTTTTTTGCCAAATGTTTAGATATGTTCTATGTAATTGAATCACTTAAACAGGAGTCGTTTTTCGAATAACTGGCTACTAACCTGATTCGACATTTTGTGAGTTACTATCGAAAAAGCGATGATTTTCGGTTGAGCAGGGATGTTTTTACTAAAGAGAAAAGAAGAATTTTTGATAACTGAGTTTTCAAATCATGAAAATCGATAAAAACTTTAGTCCCCTGTGGAAGGTTGTTTCAATAAGATTTTATTTTTTTAGTTCATGAGTTTAGAAATTGGCCTTGACGGCTGCCATTTTGGCATCCACCTTTTCCTTTTTGGTATAAGCTGACAGGTTACACTCCCATCTAAGCGCGAATTACATAGGAAAAATCCATTTTTTAATATAAATCGGGCCAAAAAGTTTGGCATACCTCCTGCTTATAAATGTAATGTGGTCCAGTTAACGGATCTTACAAAAAATACCACCAGTAGGAGCAATTAAATATAATGAAAACACTTAGTCTTTGGAAAACAACCGACATAGATCGCTTATTCGATAATTTCTTCGTTCAAAGTCCACTAGCCTTCAGCTCTTTTAAACAAGATAACGGAAAAAGTGATTGGTTGCCTGCACTTGATATTATCGAAAATGATGACCAATTCGAGATTGCCATAGAAGTTGCGGGAATGCCAGAGGACCAAGTTAAGCTAACGATTACCGATAACGTTTTAGTAATCAAAGGTGAAAAGGTCGAAACAGAAGTTTCAGAGTCCACATTTCATCGAAAGGAACGCCGTTTTGGTAATTTTCAGCGAGCTATCTCACTACCACCAAACCTACAAACCGATTTGGCCCGAGCCGGCTTCACTAACGGTTTACTTAGCGTAGTTATTCCTAAAGCTGAAGCAGTTAAACCAAAAGAAATCGAAATTCAGGTTTCCTAGTAAACAAAGCTAACAATCTGATACAGAGTTGATATAATCGATCGGAGCGCCTTACCTATAGGTAGGGCGCTTTTTGTAGTCACCGAACGAAGAAGAATCCTTTCCAAATTTTAACAAAGATAACGTTCGTTTTAATGTACAAGAGTTAGCTTTACTGTCAAATTGGCCCCAGTTTTGTTAGAGCATATTAGTAGTATCGGGAAAACTAGTTTTGATTTATAATCACTGAAATTTTACCATCTCAAAACTAATCTGAATCAGGACTCAGCAAAAATTAGTTCAATCATACAAAGACCACTAATTGTTATTTAATTCTAGGAATTACGGCCTAATTTTCTGTAGTTTGAGGAATTACAAAAAGGTTACTCCTTAGTATTATAAGGTCTCCTCTCTAAGACCGAGCCAATTCAATTTGTTTGAGTGCCAAATCACTTATTAATACATGAAGGAAAAAAGATTATGCCAACTGAGCCAAAAATGACAGAACGCCAGAAGTATCTTTTCGATTTGCAAGGGTTTGTAGTAGTCGAAAACGTTTTAACTATGGAAGAGTGTGACTTGGCAGTCGAAAAAATTAAAGAGCGCATGAAGCCTATGGATAAAACTCCAGATGGTTACGATAGCAATGGAACATGGTTTTCAGCTGGTGCATTACTAGATGTTGGGAACCCATTTACAAGTTTAATAGACCATCCCAAAACGGTATCGGTCTTAAAGGAAATCATTTCTCCTAAATTACGCCTAGAGAGCGCTTACAGCTTTGTAAGAACTAAAGGATGCCCCCCCTTCGAAATGCATGGTGGACACGCTGGTGGAAGCGTGAATTTCCGCTATTACGTGAAGGGTAGTCGAATTTTCACTGGATTGACGGTGATATCTTTTACCTTGCAGGATATCGATGAACAGGATGGTGGCTTTGCTTGTATCCCTGGCTCGCATAAATCTGATTTTAGTGTACCTGAAGATGACCGAGATGAATTGTTCAAAGTAGACGGCCCGCTTGTACAAAATATAGCATCACCCAAAGGGTCAGCAATCATTTTTACCGAAACCTTAGCACATGGTGCAAATACTTGGCAGAATAATGAACCTCGATACGGCTTGTTTTACAAGTATAATGACAGATCAGCTATTTATCACTGCCAAGAAATTCGTCGTCCCTCAGACCGATCTTTTTCTTTTATGAGTAAAGATCAAAAAAGCTACTTTAATAATGCTTGGCAAGCTTTTGGCCCGGTAGATAACCCTAGAAACGAAAAACCAGAATTTGGGTGTGATTAATTCTACTCTACGACAAATACCTTCATTTTCAACATATCCTGTTGGCCAAACTGTTAGTTTAGTCAGCTGAATTTATAAAGCAGAACAATTACTATTTGATTTTGTGCTCTAGTTTCGGCCTATTATCTATGACAATTTGACGTCATGAATGGAAAAGTGAGTTGATTTCTTTATCGACTTGATATATTTCTGTGTTTTTCATAAATACTAGAAGAAATCAAGTATTGAATATGTTAGCTTGCACTCTTTTATTTAGCTCCACTCTAGTAAGACACCAGTATAAACATCGGGTTGGTAAAGTAGACCATCATAAGCTTGCTTGATATGCTCAGGTTTTAGGCAATGTGAGATAAGTGGCGCAAGTTGGAGTTGGTTAGTTGCCAACCAACTAAAGATTGTATTTTGCTTACTGAATTGAGATTCAGCATTTCGAGTGGTTGGATACATGGGTAGACACCACTCTAGTGCTCCTTTAATAGTAACCCAACGTAAATGAGTTTCCGACAGTAGATCGGTCAAATCGCCTTCTACCGAGACACGCGGTGTTCCCAGAATGACTAGTTGACCATATGTAGCTGTCGCTTTCAATGACTGCATTATGACAGAACTATGACCGACAGCATCGACTGTAATATTACCGAGTTCACCGTTAGTTATATTTTCGATTTTTGCTTGTACTTCATCAGGTTCTCCACCTACTGTGTATGAAATTCCACATTGTTCCGCTACTGAACGTCGTTTCTGGACTGGATCAACACCAATTACGCGACACCCTAAAATATTATAAGCTTGAGCCGCTAAATTACCAACCATACCTAAACCAAAAACAATTACCCACGGATCATTAACGATTTCACTGATAATTGGTGCAGTCATAGCAACACCAGCCATACGAGATGCAGCAGCAATTCCAGATTCGATCCCTTCAGGGACCGTAACTGCCAACCTTTGGGTATTATAGCGATGAACAGATGCATGGTTACCATAAGTGAACACCCTGTCCCCCACTGATATCCGCTTAACGTTTGCTCCAATTTCCTCTACATATCCAACATTTGCATAACCTGACTTCCATGGGTATGTACACCATTGATCAGCTTGGAATACTTTGGGTTCATGGCCTGAATAATTAGCTATTTCGGTTCCAGTACTAATGTAGGTATATTCCGTAGTAATAATAGCTTCATCAGGACCAAGTTCTTCTGTATTTATTTCGCTAGTTTGTAATTCCACTTCTAATTGATCTGTAACGACGACTTGCCGAATCTTCATCTGCTACTCCTAAATTTAAATAGTAATACTTTCATTGAACTTAACGGAAGTCTCAACATTCAAACACCGAGGAAACGCTTGCTATTACCAATCACTGGCTCAATCAACTAAATTAGTTGTCTAAGGCAAGTTTTAGATCAGCGATGATATCATCGATTGATTCTAAACCAACTGACATCCGAATCCGATCATATCCTCCAGGTATCAACCCGCCTAAATTCCCGGCGGTTACGAGTGATTGTGTGTCCCCTAGGCTGACCCAAGGTTTACAAAGTTGAACTCGCTTGAGAAAACGCTCTTGTTCTGCTGGATTGATCAAACCAAAGTTGATCATACCTCCAAATCCGTTTATTATCATTCTCTTGGCTACTTTGTATCCTAAGTTGGACTTTAAGCCTGGGTAGTTGACTTGAGAAACTTTTGGGTGCCTTTCTAAGTACTCTGCCACTTGTTGGGCATTGGCTGCATGTTGTTTCATCCTTAATGGGAGTGTCTTAATACCTCTGAGAGTTAAAAAAGCGTTTTGAGGGCTTAGAACTCCACCGTAAGCATTGCGTACATGAGCTATTCTTTCGGCAAATTCAGATGTTCGGCAAACAATCAGACCCGCTAATGCATCGCCGTGTCCGCATAAATATTTGGTTGCGCTGTGGATAACGATATCGACACCCCAGTTAAATGGCTTTAAGTGATACGGTGTAAGGTAAGTGTTATCTACAACAACTATCGCCTCACTTCTTTTAGTGATGCGGGCTACAGCTTCGGTATCGATAACATCTACTGTTGGGTTAGTGATTGGCTCAAAATAGACTAATCGGGTTGGCATTTCCAAAGCCAAGCGTAACTGGTCTAAATCACGCATATCTATATAGGCAACTTCCACTCCAAACTTAGCTAGGTAAGAATCCAAAATCACCTTAGTCCAAGCATAAATGGTTTTGTGGCAAACTATACGGTCTCCTGCTGAAAGTAGAGCTGTTAGCGTTTGGCTAATAGCAGATGTACCACTTGACGTGGCTATGGATGAAGTGCCCCCTTCCAGTGCGGTAATGCAAGTCTCCAGAGCGTCAATAGTTGGATTGCCTGAACGTAAGTAAACGCCATCGACAGTGACGGCTTGATAAATTGGTGGAGCTGAAGTGCTTAGATTTTCACCAGAATGGATACTTTGGGTGGCAAACTGCGAAAAGTCGTCAACTTTATGATTTTTCGAGGGATCATCTTGTTTCAAATTGTCAAACTCCTGGATGTTTTGCAAAAAAAGTACACATGGTACATAATTTGACCTGAGATATTTTATTTTGGAAGTATTCTGGTATAATCGAGGACCGGAGTATTTAATCACTAACTATAAAAAATGACAAGTATTGTAAAGATCACAGGAAGAGAGATTTGAAAAAATCACACACATCTCTCAATATTATCCTGATTTTGGCCGATGACCTTGGTTATGGTGATCTCGGCTGCTATGGTGGGTTAGATCTCGAGACTCCTAAAATCGACGCACTAGCAGATGGAGGTTTGAAGTTCACTGATTTTCACTCGAATGCGCCTGTTTGTAGTCCTACGCGTGCAGCTGTAATGACAGGTCGATATCAACAACGTTCTGGGATTGAAGGGGTAATTACAGCCAAAAGTCACAGAAATCGTGGGTTAGGAAAAGACCAGACCACAATCGCTCAAATCTTGAAGCAGGTTGGTTATGCCACTGCTATCTATGGTAAATGGCATTTAGGTTACCATCCTCGATATAACCCATGTAATTTTGGCTTTGACGAGTTTCGTGGTTTTGTTTCTGGGAACATTGATTATCATTCTCATATTGATCAGGTTGGAGAAGCTGATTGGTGGTCAAACCGGAGCCTAAAATCTGAGCTCGGTTACACTACCGACCTGATTACTCAGTACGGGTTATCTTTTATTGAAAATAACGTTGACACTCCATTTTTTCTTTATTTAGCTCATGAATGTCCACACTATCCTTATCAAGGGCGTAAAGACCCAGCGGATAGAAGCATTGGTAATCCCTATCCAATACATGGTCGCCGACAAAACAAAAAAGAGGCATACAAAGAAATGATGGAAGCAATGGATGAAGGTGTAGGCGCCATTGTAGCCAAAGTGAAGGAACTGGGTTTAGCCAGTCAGACTGTGTTTTTTTTCTGTTCTGATAATGGGCCAGTTAGCCCAGGTCTTACTGGTGGACTCAGAGGGCAGAAAGGAACCATTTGGGAGGGAGGACACCGTGTTCCGGCTATTGCGTGTTGTCCTTCTATAATTCCATCCGGTTGTGTAACAAGTCAGACTGCCACAACCCTAGATCTATTCCCAACATTTTCTCACTTGGCGCAAGCTGAAGTTTCAGTTGAACTCGATGGTGTTAACCTCTGGCCATTGATGGTTGGGGGATCAGCCTTGCCCGACCGGTCACTATTCTGGCGATTCAAGAACCAAAGTTGTATTCGTCAGGGGGACTGGAAATTTATCGACGATGGACAACTGTTCAACCTTGCTGATGACCTAGCAGAATCGACTGATATTGTTAATCAATATCCGGCACGTGCTGAAGACTTAAAAGCTGAACTAAGTCAATGGAATAGGAACGTGTCAAAAGGTATTGAGCGTCAGACTTGAAGCTCAATCTTGTTTGAACAGTTTACCACTTTTGTACTTCTAAATTAAGATATGTCGGGAATAAGTAACCGATACCAAGGAGCTCTTTACTATGGTTGAGCACATTGTTTTACTCAAACTCAAGGTTGATACAACCAACCAACAGTTGGCTGATTTATCTTCGGCACTATCCTCTATGAAAGATAAGATACCTGGTATTTTTGAGGTAACTCAGGGGGTAAATAATAGCCCTGAAGGCAAAAGTCAAGGGTTCAGTTATGGCTTTATTGTTCGTTTTAAGGATGAGAAGGCCCGAGACACCTACTTGCCTCACCCTGAACACCTTTTGGTAGCAACCGAGTTCCTACGCCCGTTGGTAGAAGATGTGTTAGTTCTTGACTACACCGTTTAGTGCAGGAGATTGGTTAGAAGTAACAAGCATTGAAAGATTTTTTTCACTTTTGCTTAAATACCGACATCTCAGTTTATATAGGATCCCATATGCGTTCGATCGATCTATTGATCAGCAGTGAAAGTTTCTCCCGGAATTATCATAACTGAATTAGTATAGATTCTGAGTACATATTTATTAACAAAAGACCTATCAAGGAGAACAGTGAAAAAAGAATCTGAGCCGTCAGCTAATCTTAACGGGTGTATCCCATAGATTATTTTTAGATTACTAGGTTGTGAGAATTACTGGTATACTGCTGGCTGCTGGCATGTCAACACGAATGGGACGGCCCAAGCAGCTATTACCTTTTAAAAATGAGACGGTAATTGAAACCGTTATTTCTACACTACTTGCTTCGTCTTTGGATGAAGTTCTGGTGGTCTTAGGGCATAAGCACGAACTGATTTACCAAAAGATTGAAGCAGCGTTAGGTAACAAAAAATTACGAATTATCAATAATCCAGATTATCGACTTGGAATGCTGACTTCTGTTCAAGCAGCCCTTAAACAAATATCATCTAGTAGTACCGAATTTGCTCTTACTCTTGTAGATCAACCACTAATTGCCACTAACACGATAGATTTATTAATTGATACTCATCAGTCTACCCCTCAGCCAATTACCATACCAAGTTACCATGGCCAGAGAGGACACCCTGCAATTTTTGACTCTATGTTAATAGATGAAGTATTAGCGCTGAAGTGGGATGGCCGTGGTATGAAAGAAATCTTAGAGAAATATTTTGATCAAATTCATTATTTGCCGGTCGACACCGATAGCATTTTGAAGGATATGGATACGCCTCAGGATTACCAAAGACTAATTCAGAATGATCTTAAGTAAGTAATATGAGGCGAAACTACTGGTCCCACAATACACAGTTTTTGAAATGTGGGGCTAGTAGTTTCGCATAGATTTTTAGATATAGGTGTTGAGCTCTTCAGCTGTCGGTTCAGGAGTTTCAATACCTTCCACTGGAATATCGACTTTTGCGGCCCAAAGAATTGAGTTGAGCATAAACTTGCGCATCTGTTCATGCCCCCAATTTTTGTGGTAGTGTCCGCCTGTAAAACCTACCCCACGTCCTCCGTCTGGTCTTTTGATGCACCATCCCAAGTGCTGGGCTTCACCTTTAGCGACGGATGACCTGACGTGTGGATTCCCACTATGTGGTCCGTCAGGACGAGTGAGTGTTGATTCTGGTGCTATCGAACTCAAGATGGGGGTCACACCTTTCATATCATCGCTAAAGCGCATATGGTAGTACCACTCATCATCCATTTCAAATGGCTTTAAACCATGGGCAATCGGATGGTTCGGATAGTCTGTAAACTCTGCTATCCAATGTGGATTAACCGAATAATGTGTCTCGAAGTATCCACCGACCCATGTAACAAAGTGATCACCGGCGTCTCCTTTGGGTACTTCAATAGCATAATGCATCATTACCAGACCTGTTCCTCTTTTGGCCAGATCGGAGACTTGTTCTAAATGAGGCAAGATCGGATGACCTTGTCCACCATCTGAGTAGATTGCAAGAGCTGAAATATCGTCAAAGGCAGTTTTGTCAGTTGGCCAAGACAAATGAACCTCGGCTTCAACGCCTTCTACATGTCGATTTATCATATCAGCTAGAAACTGACATCCACCAGGGTGTTCATGGGCTCCACTACCATGGCTAGCTCTTCCGGCTACGAAAGCGATTTTTGTGTCCTCAGACATTATATTTTCCTTGTTCGTCA
>JACLAC010015010.1_pt1 | contig 16280 bp, 20 predicted proteins | sample 8027881 | NCBI WGS metagenome assembly JACLAC01 (sample SAMN15725517, study PRJNA655200) | protist metagenome | isolation source: fluorescence activated cell sorting (FACS) single amplified genomes of... | place: Spain: Blaines Bay Microbial Observatory, Mediterranean Sea | collected 2016-01-19
GACCCCCTTCTCATTGTACAATGTAGTTGCCAGAGTTGCCGTAAACTCTTAGGATCTATAAATTTTGGAACTTTATTTGGAGAAGACGAGGTCACTTTCAAGGGAGAAACGAAAACATATGAGTACCTTGGAGGTAGTGGCTTGCCGATGGTTAATTACAATTGCCCCAATTGTAGCTCTATCTGCTACCGCAAGGGGGAAGCATTTGAAGGGCTGGTTGGAATTCCTCTAGGTGCCTATGACAACCCACAAAAATTCGAACCAAATATTGAAATTTGGACTAGCCAGAAACTTCCTTGGTTAAGAGATAATGGTTGTATTAAAGAATCTTTTGAAGATAGCGGACTAATGCAACGAATAGAGGCAATGATGGTTAATATGGATCAACGCGGTTAGTTAAAATTAAAGGTGATTTACGCATTTTGGAATCCACCATTATCGGATTTCAACTTCCCCACATCGCTGACCCTACCGACTGATTCCCACTAGCCAATGCATCAGATTGTGCATCCGGTGGTCTTGGACTTTAGTCCACACAACAATTAATCTTGTTGAATCTTTTGGCTACCTACTATTTAGTTGAAGTGCATCCAGAAATGTGTTCGTTTTCCATCGCATTAACTACCAAATATTAAGGAGATATAATGTCGCTTTACATGACGAGGGCAAAGCTGACCAATGAGGCGTTTAAAGGCTATGTCAGTAGTCCACAGGATCGTGAAACTGCGGTCAATGCCCTTATGAGCGCAGTTGGCCTAACCATGCACAAGATGTATTTCAGTGTGAGTACTGCTGAAATAGTGGTGATTGCAGAAGGGACTGCAGAACAATTTGCAGCAGTCGAAATGGTGATTGCTTCTTCAGGAACAGTCAGTAACTTCGAGGGAATTGAAATCATCGACTCTAAGTCAATGACTGCCGCTATGGAAACGGCGAACAAGGTGGTTTCTGCTTACCAAGCGCCCAATAAGTAATTAATATTCTTGTCAAAGGATCCAACACAAACTGGATCCTACCTCCTCCCTTTGCATCTCCTCGCCGGCTAATTTAATTAATGTCCGACACTCCTCCCAAATCAGAGAATCGACCTCTGATAGCGTTTGTGATCGTAATTGGAATAGTTTTTCTTTCCGCTCTCGTAGTGCACAGCAGTGATTCGGGCGGCATAGTCTGGTTCAGAACCATCAATTTCAGCGCAATTCCGCTTTACAAAGCACTCGACACATAAAAAGTCTTCGTTTTCATAGATAGTTTGGAAATGCCCAATGGTCATAACGGCATTGAGTGTGGAGGTAATGACCTTGTCGTCTTCTGAATTTGCCTCGATACCTGTTCTGTAATCAAATGATTTGTAATCAGGGTGATATATACGATCTACGAGAGATTAATCGCCCCTGTAACCCAGTCGCCAAGCTGCTACGTACTCTTCCGCTTTGGTCATTCTCTTTCCTCGTGCTATCCGTGATTTGATTTTTTACGATTGTGTAGTTCTTGGCTGCTTGCTGCCCCAATCACTCGTAATCCTCCCAGTTCCAGTCTTGGCCTTCACTGGGGTCAAAGCTCAATTCTTCAATAAGATATTCTTGATTAATTATTCTCCCATCTTTGTAAGTCAGAAAAACTGTTACCAGAGAAAAAACGTCAGCTTCCTTAAGTTTGTTGTATCTGTGCACCTTTAGAAACGTATCCTCTTCCGCAAGTGTCTTGGGGGGTGTAAAGACGATGAAATCCTTCAGCGTATGTAGCACTTCTTTGAACCCATCAAAATTAAGTTCCACTTCGTCTGCAGCGGGTGCGACTCCCTTAAAATCTGGATGATAAATTTCATCAAATAACGAGAAGTCTCCTTTAAAGCCCAGCCTCCACGCTTTGTCAAATGCTTCTGCCCTAGTCACTGGCTCTCCTCATACTGGTATCAATGATCTGATTCCTGCGATGTTATACCCCACCAAATGCTTGCAATACTCTTCAAAATATACTCCCCCCTCCCGCTGTCCTCCGAGTCTATCCGGTTGGCTGATATACCTAGAAGCACAATGACATTGCACCCATCAACCAATCCCAAAGAGGCACTATGGATTACTTACAAGCGGACAATACCAACCGAAACATCGGACTCTGGACCCTCTACATTGGGGTGATCTTCGTTTCCCTAGCTATTCTGGAAACACTGCTGGAAGTGCCAGCCGTCCAGTAACAGGATCTATCGAATCTGATTCCAGTTGGGGTCAAACCACTACTGCCCATGATGCCCTAGCTGGGATCAGTCCTGCCTCATAGGGTTCTCAGAATTGTCATCATGCCTTGTTTCTAAACCGTCCTCGCCTTCACCTCACTAACAACAAATCCAACCAGTGCTGGCCCAGACAGCCTCTGGTCCTCAGCGTCCCACAACACACTCTCCAACACATCGGGTCTGCGCTCAATTCTGCTGTGAATGGTATCCAGCAGGTACCCCATCGATCTTGGTTTTGCTCCCCATCTTCGCATCCAAAAAGCAAATGCCCCTTTCGATACCTTGGATTGCAGCGCCAAGTAATCCACAAACGCCATATTTGATAATGCTTTGACCGGAACGGTTGAATTAGATCTCTCAGCATTCTGCTGTGAGTTAGCTTGTGCTCCAAAATGAGACACTAAAGAAAACTTTGGCTTTTTCGGCAGCAGCAGCACGAGCTTCCGATCTTGTTTCCAAGTTCCATCTGACTGCTTCTGTGGAGGCTGGGTCATTCGCTTCAGTAGGCCCAACTCTTCTAGTCTCTCCAACCTGCGCTGTGCTGTTGCTCTGGAGCATTCCCACAGTTTGATCAGGTAGTTGTCAGCCAGTTTGAGAAGTAGAGATCGGCGAGTGAGGAAGATCTTGACCAGCGCTTCCACATCTAGGCGTAGTCTACGTGGTAAATCCTGCAGGTAGGTTTTCAGGTGAACGGTGCGTTTTGCCCAGAGCTGGGCTTTTGATGATCGGCGTGGGGTTTGTTGGTGGTTTGGCATCCTGCCCTCCTCATTGTTTGTGAGGAGGAAGCCGCATGAATTCTGGGCTCTTCGGTTAGAAAACGATGAAAATCAACGAAGATTTCATCTACATCTTGAGATATTGGCCCAAATATTCCATGCTTTCCACTGTCACCGCGACAATGGATATGCCGGATTTCATAGACTTCACTCGCCAAAGTATCGGTCTATGCTTTCCGGCTGCTTCCTCTCCAGATTCAGCCTTCCTTAGCTTCCCGCTAATTCCAGCTTTTTCCGTAAAAAAGACTTCTAGTTTAAGACAAGCAACAAATCTTCCTTTTGTTCTGGTACCTTTAAAGTTCCCTCTGGTTTCAGGATCCCAACCCTGCAATTTTAACTGCAAAAACTCGGTGAACAATGAACGGTTTTGACTTATTAGCTCTTTTATTTCTGTCCGTCACAGCTATGACTGGTGCATCGATCATCACGATGTTTGCTTATTCTAGAGTGTTGGGCAGAAAAAGAAATGAACTGCCTAATTACAAAAAGCGCAAAGACACCCACAACGTTGATCCTTCCTTGGCCCATGGGCACCATGAGCCTCATGTGTGAGGGACTGCAACACTGCTCAAGGTTAATTTAATCACTTACCTTCTAGTGTTGCTGCCTCCGCTGTCTCACGAATTAACTCCTGAATAATATCAAAGTCTGCTGCTTCTGACTGTCCCGCTATCAGTTGATCATCCTCAAACACTTCCTGTAGTTCGGGATCTGCATGGAGTTCCTGAACCAGTTCTTCCCACTGACCCTGCTGCCCAATTCCTCGAGCCTGATCAGCAATTTCCTGCTTCTCTGCCAGTGTCAGTAGATGTTTGCGCTGCTTCCCACGCTCTACAACCTCATCAATGGTGATCGGCATAGTGCCTCCTGATGATTGATATTTAGATGATAATCGGGCTTCTCTATCTGGGTTCAATTGGTTTCAACTCCGGCCAGTCGCCTTTATTTTTGGGGATCACGCCTTCATTTATATCGAGAGTGTACCAAGGAACTCTCTGAAAGATATTCTGCAAAGTTTCTCCAATTGGATTGTTGATACTTTGCCGGTTGGCTTCATCGCTAAATAGACGGAAACCTTCTTGGCGAATTCTCGATGGATCCCCTTTGAATTCGGGCAATTCCCCTCTGGAATCATCCCAATCCTTCATATAAATTCTATCTATCGGAGGTCTGGTGACCGATGGAGGGTCAGTTTCATTATCCCAAGGAATTTTGCAGGCATTTTCAAACAATAGAAAACGTAGCTGCTTATATCCGATGTGATCAACCATTAGAGTAGAATAGCAGCACTTTGCTACCAATCTTTTCGATTTACCACTCTCTCGAAGCATGACTACTATCAGATTATTCTCACCCTGATCCATTCTGACATCATTATCCCAATAGCTGAGTGGTATAATTGATGGAACCTCAGGTCCACCCTTCGAATTTGCCCATGTCAAATGTTGATAACATTCAATACAAGCACATTCACGGGCTTTTCTGACTCTCCCGTTAAAGACAGTGAATGCAGCTTTGCCACAAAAGCACGTAACTTCTTTTGGATCAGAACTACAGTTATCATAGAGTTCATCACTGTCAAATGACTTGGCTGCACTCATATTGAATTCTCTGATAGCTCATGCTGTTTCGTTTAATTCCTAGGACATCAAGGCCAACCGAACAACATCACTGATCTTGATCTGCCCACCCTGAATGATCTTGGCCGTGATGCCACCATGACCTCGCATGCTGTTGTAGCCGCCAGCGCCTAGATTCTCTTCCATCCGGCTGCACGGTGCACAGATGCCTGTGGTTTCCAGCAGTACTTCCCCAACCTGAAATTGCTGATGCTTCAGGGCCAGCAGGTTGATGCCAGAAACCACAATGTTTCGCCTTAGCAACTCCGGTGGAATCTCAGTCTTGCCCAGTATTCGGGCTACGACATCCAGATGTTCCTGCTGAATCAGGGTGACTTGGCGCTTGCCGGTACTCGACTTCTTAAAGTGATCGCCCTCGAGCCCCATGTCTGGGTTGGCGGTGACTTCACTGACGGAGTGAACCTCCAACAGGCGCTTGGGGCGAATTCCAATCCATTCGACCTTGCCTTGTTGGGGGATACTCCGGAGATATTGTCGCTCTAGTGTTTCGTTGTAGCTCATGGTTCAGTGCTGGGTTGTTTCTGTCATTCGTCAGTTTCCCTACTTGCCCAGATTCCTGCTCTATACTGAATTCTGATTTAGTCAAAAGTGAACTTTCACTAGTTTCATTTGGCCCATTATCAAACTCATAAAAATGTTGCCTGCAGTGGTTGATATAGGAGTCAAGCATTAGCAAGGTTTACTGAAGATTCAGATGGAAATGGTAACTTTTTCATACTGGTATCATTTACCCCAACGCAAATACTGGAAAAACCATCAAAATTCTTGATATTATCTACATATTAGAAGATAAAAGAGCTTCTTTGAAATTAAATACCTTTTTAGCGGCCTATCAAAAATCGTAAGAAACACATAGCGGGGATTAGTTCATGACTCTTTCTTTGAGGACACTATGAAATCTATCTATATGAAAGCCACTGTTTCCAGATGTGACGCACTACAAAAAAATCTGCCAAGACCTGAAGAGGGTGCCTATCTTTTAACTGATGATGGAGCTGGCTGTTGGACTAAAGATTCAGAAGTATGTCAGGAATATATTCAAGCTCATGGGATCCAAGCTCTAAACAAAGAGAAATGTCGCATGATGATCGAAGCAGCAGGCGGATTCCTTTCCATCTGAGTCTTCAAAGCAAACTTGGATAACTAATTAAACTTTGAAAAAACATGACGGGACGTTATCGAACACATAGTGCTGTTGCTGTGTTAGGAATCGAATTCCCAGATATGATCCAGCTTAACTGGTGATAACCCCCAACAAGGGCAACTAAAAGGGCAACAATTAGTAATTAACTTTGTTGGCTATATTGTTGGCTAGCCTGCCTGTTTTTGATTTTAGCCCGCTTGAATACTGGCAATTCGATTCCTTAGGTAGGCACTTTTCTTCAAAGCCTTACCGTACCCCACCACCCACATCAAAATGGTAAGGCACAATCGATGGCGTATCCGTCAAGTGCAATGCACCAACCAGTTTCTGCTGGATATTCGGGAAAAACTTCGCTCCTTGGTCGCTGGTCAGCACGTAGAAGATGATTGCAGCGGCTACGGCACCCAAGCCAATCCCAAGACCCCAGCTACTGGCACTCTTCGGAGAGTATTCCATCGGCTGCGCTGCTGAAGCGGCAGAAGATGGAGTACTGATATCTACCGAATCCTCAACATCATCTGCTGCTGAATCTACATCATTAGCGTGATCCTCTGAGCTTTTGGATCTTTTAGCCTCTACCTCTGAGTGATCTTCAAGCAAACGCATCCGATCTATTTCCTGCCGCAATTTAGATGATTCAGCAATTGACATACTGAGTAGTTGCTGGATTCTCTCAGAAGATTGCAGCAACTCCATTTTTTCCTGCTTATGCCCGTTAATCTCTTCCTTCAAATATTCTACCTGTTGTTCCAGCAGTTTGATCACTGGTTGAACCATGGTTGAATCACTGGTCGAAGTGGTTGAACTGCTGGTTGAATCACTGGTCGAAGTGGTTGAACTGCTTTGTACAGAAGCTGAATCAACATCACCCTGCAGGTGCCGTTGCAGTTGATCAAACTGTTCCTCAGAAATTTCCTGCCGTCTTGCGTGAATCTGGATAGGCTCAATCTGAAGCTCATCCAGTAAGTTCATGAGCCTTCTGCGCCCAACTCGCAACTGTGTACGAGTCTCATTCAAAGTAAGCATTCACCCTCCAATGGTTGAATCATGGTTAAACCACGGTTGAATCATAGTTAAACCACGGTTGAACCGTGATCTTTCCTTGATCAAACCGATTAAACCACTTGCTGCAGCAGTCGTTCCAATCAGAGGTATTTTAAGTAAGGCAGAAACTGACACCAGAGAACCGTTATCAAAGGTCTTTTCTCTGGTTGCTGGAGGTAGAGTGAAGATTCAAAAACGTAGAAGCTGTGAGGTAAATACTGAGATATAGCAGCGTAACAGCTACAAACACCTATCTAGGCATTGAGCAAGCCAAGCCTTGGATATTGTTAAGAACCTCCAGATATTCTGATTGCGAGCTTGGCTTCTTGTAGTGGATTGACATTCAGTCAGGGAGGTGGTTCTGCTTATCATCATCTAACGCACCTTATTCCCCAGCACCAATGATACTGGGGAACTTGAGGGTGACATGCTAAGAATCAGAAAGGATTTTTACTACGGTTGTCTCTTGTTTATGTCCAGATGAAGCAATCACTTCTGCGTGCTTCTCCATAAATTTTTCCATTACCTCCATGGACTCAACCTCAAAACACACATGAATTCTTTGATCTTCCTCACACCAGCCAACTAGAATTTCCTTCATATTGGCCTCATCTCGAGCCCATTTATGACCATCATATACTTTTTTCCAGTCAGCATAAGTTGTTGATAATTCAGCATTCATTAATAGTCGCATAGTGTCTTTCTTGATTAGGGGCTCACGCCAGTTGTGGAGTTCAGATTTAAAAATCAACGGATCACCAGTCATTGAAGTAGAAAGATAGAGATGGGATTCATGCTTGATAGGATCCCCGCTACTGGTCAATCTTCCAGTGGGATTATCTGAACTGAGGACAAGTCTACTCCCATCTCTTCCGGATAATTCTCAAATTTGGCAAAAAGCTTTTCAGCAGCATCTGGGGATTCAAGTTCTTCTACTATATAAATTCTCTCTGTATCCTCTTGGAAGCCATATCCTAAGAAATGTATTCCTGACTCTGCTCTTGCTTTTATGTGGGTTTCACCTTCGATGGCATTTTTCCAATGTGCATAGCCTTTGGTAGGCTTGACGATGACGATTTGTTTCATTTGGTCCCTCAGAGATCTAAAATTTAACTTTGGGGAGTATGAGTTTAACGGAAAAATACCAATGTATCAGAGACTAATTAGCAAGCGGCTAAAGTATCATAACGATCTACTGCTCCCTGCGCCTCCAGTCGGAGCCTCTCAGGAACGGGCAGCTGCCACTACTACGGTATCAGTGAATATGTCAGCTTTTACTCTCCCCAAGCCCCATGAAATTCGTAAGCAACGGCAGGCTTATCCCCAACAACCCATGCATCATGCCCTGGTTCAATCGCGTAAGCATCACCACCAGAATAAGTCACCTCAGTGCCATCGTTATGACGACAGGTTACTGTGCCCTCGACAATGACGCCGATGTGCTTAGCTTGACAGCTTTCAGTACCGACAACTGGTTTGATATCCTTTGACCACTTCCACCCAGGCTGCACAGTTAGTTTAATCACTCTTTGACCCCCAACATTCACTGTCTCCACCCGGGCATTGCTTGGAGTACTGACTTCGTCAGCGCCATTGGTAAAGTTCTTCACCTCAATGGATGCCATTGTTTTCCTCAAAAAAGTTAGAAATTTAATCGAGCTTTTTGCAGGATTACTGCTTAATACAAATTATCTTCTCGCAGGTTTAGAATAACAATGCAATCAAATAGTGACAAGTGACTCCCACCTTCTCAAATGGGCGAATTCTTTGGATAGGTCACTAGAAGAATGGTGAGTTTCTAGGAAAAAAGTTAAGCTACACCAGCATCAAGCACAGATCCGTGAAAAGATTAGAAAGTTTACCCCATCTCACCCAGTACTACCCAAATGATGTTGACGGGAACGGTGGGTAATCGCTGTTTAATCTACAATTCGTACTATGTTGCGAATCTGCTCCTGTATCTTCTTTTCTTCCAGTTTTCTTAGTGTCCAAACTGTTGCCAGTTCTGCATCTCAGTACCAACTACCTTGGTAATATTTCTCAGATCCTTCAGCAGTTTGAGCTGTTCTTGACCACTTCATCGAATCCAGGGTCAGGGTCCTAAGCACAGGTTGTTCAAAATGTTTGGTTCAGCTCAGAGAAATCGTTTTTCAAGGAATTCAATCGGGCTTGTAGAGTGGCAAATTCTATAAAATTTCTGTTCATTGCCAGTTTTTGTGTATCCTGCGGAACTGTCAGTTCAGTTGATTCATTTGGAGTTTTTGGCCCTCAAGGCCAGGAAGCATATTCGATGCAGTGTAGTGGGATGGGAGCAACCTTGGATGACTGCTTTCAAAAGGCAGAAGAACTGTGCGAGGGGGGTGACTATGAAGTTCTTGATAGCTGGTTGCGAGATCCAATCCGCCCACCTCCCAGTGTGATGACAAGCACTGCAGAGGCAGCTGCTGCTCAAGCTCGAACCCTTCACATCATGATTGAATGCAAAGAAGCCTGATAGAGCAAAAGTGCTGTACTTACTGACTACTATCAGCACTGGCCTAAAAAACTTGGAAAGGACGGTGCTGAGGCCTACACGTATTGGGTTAAATAAAACATAATATACTGTTCATTGAAACTGATTATTGTCTTTACCTCCTGCGCCAAGATGTTCAGATTGCTGGGCATCCGTATTGGCAATCACCCCACCGAGTACCCTAATGCATGCTACTGCCTTTGACTTCATCCACTCCATCCCAGCACACCTAGCTGTTAACACCGAGTGCCTACTGTTTGAGTCGATGGTTGCTGCTGGCTTTCCCAGCCCAGCTCAGGACTACTACGATGGCTACCTCAACCTGCACCAGTACCTGGTCCCGGATCCCAACAACGTCTTCTTTGTCCGGGCCAATGGAGATTCAATGGTAGGCGCAGGGATCTATGACGGGGATTTGCTGATCGTGGATCGCTCCAAGAAGAAACCCAACGGCAAGGTAGTGATTGCTTCCCTCAATGGCGAATTTACCCTGAAGCGCCTAGTGCAGGACCGGGGACGCTTTGAGCTGCAACCAGAGAATCCTGACTACTCCAGCATTCCAGTCTCCGTCGATGACGACTTCCAGATCTGGGGCGTAGTGCGCCATGTCGTTCACAAGGTCTGAGGGTCAAAGGTGGCGGTGGGATATAAATGCGACTCGGAGTCCCAATATCAAGAGGCAGGGGCACTTTGCTCCCCCCGGGGTAAGGGGTGGGGGTTGTAAATAAGGGATTCCTTACCGGTGAATGCCCTACCTAGAGCCTGCCTCCTTGGGGGGCAGTGCCCGACTTCTGTAGCTAGCAGTCACTGTTGTTGATGGAGCCGTCAGGCATAGTAGTATTGCAGAACTTAGCACCTGTATAGTTGGCTTTGTGTAGGTGGGTTCCCCACAAGTCGGCCCCACTCAAGTTGACTCCGCTCAAGTTGGCTCCATCTAGTTTAGCATTTCCCAGGCTGGCACCGCTCAAGTTAGCTCCAGTTAGATTGGCATCCCTCAGATCAGCTCTGTAAAGGGCAGTCCCGCTCAAGTTAGCTCCGGTTAGATTGGCTCTGTTTAGCCAGGCGCCCTGTAGAAGTCTTTCCTGAAGGTATGCTCTAGTTAAATTGCATCCCTCACATCTTCTCTTCTTCGAAAGTTTTGCACGGGCAGCTTCCCCACTCAACACTACTTCGATTCCTGGGTTAGACTTCGGCTCCACTTTTTGAACATTCCTCCAAAAACTCAACTTTGCTTGAGCTCCAGATCTCAATTCCGAGTCCTGCTGGGAATAAGGATTGTCATCAGCCCAGTTACTCAGGAATCTTTCCCAAGACTCGATCTTCAACTCCTTTCCAACGGCCTGTTTCTCAAAGACCAAAACACGCTCGTAATCCTCCTGCATCTTTTGCTGCCATTCCTTCCACTGAGCCTCTAGGCGTTGCTGCTCTAAGCGTGCTGCCTGCTCAGCATCTGCACGCTCCTGGAGATCATTCAGAGCGGTCTGATTGAATACTTGCGGATTCTTTCCCTTGGGCACAAAAAAGAAGTCCCCAATCACCGAGTACTGGACCCAGGGAGCCTGGCGCTTATTGCTAGCCTCATATACATCGACTGTTGTTCTTTTAAAGACCTCCTCAATCCGTATTCCAGGGGTTTTCAAATGCTGCAATAGCTTGCTCGTAAACAAACCGTTATTACCACTACCATCGGCAGCGACCTGGCCAGGCGCTGTCGCAAATGAGATAAAAGTTCCAGCAGCAGCATTGACTTGTACTAGTCCAGGATTGAAAGTGCGGAAAGATCGAGCAAAAGGATTGTTGCGGCAGGCATCGAGTATGACTACATTCATCTTGTTATCTGCTGCTCGCATCTGGGCAAGCAGCTTCCCTACTGGCACTGCATCGTAGCGGACATCCTCTTCGGTGCTGGGGTCAATATCAGTTGGTAGTAGATAGTTCTCGCCGTCAAACTGCATCCCGTGACCCGCATAGTAAAATAGCCCAACTCCCTTACTATCCCGCAGCTGTCTACCGAATTGCTTGATCGAACGCTCCATTTGGCGCTGACTAGCATTGGTCAGTGTAGTTACCTCGAAGCCGAGCTGCTGGAGAGTGCTGCCAATTGCTCTGGCGTCATTCACTGGGTTGCGTAGTCGACCAGCATACTGGTATTCCGAGTTGCCGATTACGAATGCTTGCCTTTTATTTGAGGTGGCCTCTGAAGTGACAGGACGTATCGCTCGCTTCTGTGACCAGGCGAGCGGGACAAGTAGTACGCTTACCAGCAGATAGCAAATCAGTAATTTACTGGTCATATGAATCTCATAATCATCTCCTAACACTCACTCGTAGTCTTCCCAGTTCCAGTCAAGGTGTTCACTAGGATCAAAATCTAATTCTTGTACTGTGGTTTTCTGATTGAGAATTTGGCCGTCTTTATAGTTTATTGCTGTAATAAATGATCTGAATCTAGGCTCTGGATCAGCAACTTTTTGATACGCAATAATGCATAGGAAATCATCATTTTCATAGATAACTTCAGGATAACTTGTGAAAATCTCTTCGTTTTCTGTTGTAACAATAACTTTGTCGTCATCAATATTTGTATAGATACCAGTTCTCAAATCAAATGATCTGTACTCTGGATGATATATTTGATCTACCAATGCGAAATCACCTTTCAGCGCGAGACTCCAGGCTTTCTGATATGTTTCTACTTTATTCATTTTCGCTCCTAACACTGCTTTCCGTAATTCAACTTCTGTAGCGGTATAGCCCCTCAACTGCTTACTTACAACTCGTAGTCTTCCCATTTCCAGTCTTGACCTTCACTTGGATCATAATCTAAATCTTCCATCGTTGTTTGCTGAGTAATGATCTTTCCTTCTTTGTAAGTGATAGACGTTACACCTGAAAAAAAGATTTCTTCATTCTTGAATCTGGCAAAATTTTTTACTTTCAGGAAATCTTCATTTTCAGAAAGCGTCTTGTAGGGTCCAACCGTAATTTCTTTATCAAAAGCAATAATCTGAGCTTTATCATCCTCAAGATTGACCTCAACACCCGTAATAACATCCACAGCTTTGTAGTCAGGATGATAAATTTCATCCACCAATGAGAAATCTTTCTTACTTACTCCAAGTCTCCACGCCTTTTCAAAAGCTTCTGTTCTATTCATTCTCTCTCCTGTTGCTGGATTTTCTGGATTTACTTTCCAGATCTTACAGCAAATCTCCCTACTGTCTTTACAAAAAGAAGATAAGAAAAGCAGTAGGGGGTAAATAAGCCAATAAACATCAGTAAAACATAATATTTATTACAGAAATAAATAAGCTACTCTAATTACCTTTCTGAAAAGCAATTACGATTTTTTTGCGATTATTTGCAGATTTTGAGCGCAGTAATCCCTTTATACCCAGTATTTATCTGGATACAGATCATCTAGCACAGCGGATTCATGATCCGACGGTCTCAGAGTTCAGGCTCAAAAACCTAAACTTGTTTATTCTCTGACTATTAATTAGAGGTTGATTTTGATCTGTAGTTAATCCCTGACCTTTTCAAAGTGAGTCAAGATGACAACAAATATCAGTCAAAATCCCTTTGTGCTTTTAGCTCGTATAACTGTGAAAAAGGGCTGTGTAGAAGACTACTTAAAAATAGCTGCTGCTGCAGATGTAGCAGTTGAAAAATCCGAACCAGGAATGTTGTTTCACAGCTTTGATGCCGATCCAGATGATGATCACAAATTTGTTTGGACAGAAATTTATCGATCTAGTGATGATTTCATTGCCCACGCTGACAACCCCCCTGTTCAAGATTATGTTGAAAAGCATGGAGAAATTGCTAATGAGTTTTCGATAGAAGTTTACGGAAAAATCTCTGATCAATGTGTAGAGAAAATTCAATCACTTGGAGTTCCTTTCAAGTACTTCAAAGCAACATCTGTTGGCTACTTTAGACCAGAACGATTTAGCTAGAGGTACTTCGTTAAATAAAATATTCCCGCTACGGGATCCAAACCATTGAATCCCTTCTTCCACTAAGTCTGTGCCTTACCCTTTGATTTTCACCAACTGATGCATCGGAATTCTAATCCGATGCTCTCAAGATTTAACCTTCCTTCCATAGCCTCTGTAGTCTTGTAAAGCATTTATAATAAAAATAATATTTATCATATAGTAAATCTGGTAACAATCAGGGTCTGTTTTGAGTGCTGATCAGTTGGATCCCCTGCAGATCAGATAGTCACCGAGGTTGCTGGATTTGACAAATGTATACTTTCGGCAAAAGTGTACATTGATACTAGCAATGAGCTCTACTAATTTGCTTGTTCTTGCAGATCTCAACCTACTACATAATACTTCGAAATCTTTGACTTTAATATTGTGAGGAGGACAAGATGGCAAATGCACTGAAGGGTAAAACAACTGTTTCGATAACTTGGATTGCACCAACTAAAGAGGCGGTTGATGCGTTAAATATTTTTTTTGATGGTCACTATGAATTCATGGAAACTAAGAGTTATCGTGAAGGCCCTCTAAAACTAATTCAGTATGTCATCTCTGAAAGTCCAGAATACGATGGTGTGAATGAATTTTTCGAAGGCAAGTTTCCGAGCAAAACCGGAAGGACAATATTTAACTTATTTGAAATCTATGAAACTGAGAATGGACTTCACCATCGTTGGATCGAAACTGCGCCCTTCGCTGAAGTGTTAGATGAAATAGTCGAAACCCATAACATAGAATTGTTTTGTTTCAATCAAATGAAAGTACGCCAGAGTCTTTGGGATTAGCAGTAATTAATTTTGAGATTTAGACTGAGTAAAACAAATTGTTGACTAGTTTGTTGGCTAGTTTGCCAGATTCTAGATTTACCCCAGATAGAACCTGAGATGTCGGTTCCTACGGTCAAAAGTATACATTGTAGCTTGGCTACGAAACTCCTCTTTGCATTACCCCAATCAGCTTTGCTGGAAACAGCTTGAAGTTCGATCCTCTCTTCGCCACTCACTCCTAAAACATTATCTTCCACGTCTCTATCAGTTTAGGCCCTTGGCCACTTGAGTGGGGCTATAAACTTTTGGGATGACTTGTACGTCCTGAATAGTTTGAACGAATTTTTTCCAACTGCGACTGTGGTATTTTTTGTAATAATTTAATAAAGCAATGAGTGAAGCTGTTTTTTCGACAGCATTGTAAACATTAGGATTTAATCTCACTAAAAGATCCCAATTTTCCCTGATCAATTTATTAGTACTTTTCAGTGGAATGACCTCGGAATCCTTGCTCAACCTAGTTTTTAGCTTTTCTAAATTTACTACCATTTGCTCGATACCAGCTTCCTTGGCATTCAACTCTTGAATCTGCGATTTCGTTGCTCCAAGGGATGCTCTTTGTGCTTGATCGTTGTATTCTTCAGCAGACCTGTTGTATCGATCCACTAATTTATTATAAGTTTGGAGCAAGCTATTATATTCCTGTTCAGCTCTTTCATCCGATTTCCAGAAATAGTAGTAGGGCTGATTAAAATACAACAACTCAGAGCCGATTAGTTTGATGTCTTTTTGCGAACTGATATCCGTTAATACCCAAGATTGTCGATCACTTCGCTCGATGATCTGATAGACTTGGTGAATAAGATCTTCAGATATTCGTCCTGTGGAGTGCTTTTCAAATTTTCCTAAAATCTCCTTCCCTCTCTGCTTCATTGGCATCGCAAACTTTTGAGGTGCCATCAGCATCATATCTGCTTGCAGGAGACGTAGACCGAACAGGGTGTTCTTGAGCGCAGAGTGATATTCAATGTAGTAGTTGCTCTCTCGAGCAGGCCCATCCCCAAACAATGAAATTAAGACCGTATATTCATCATTCACAAACTTGCTAACAGGTACCAAAATCCAGTCAGCTATCGGAACAATCACGATTTCATTTGCATAGATCAGCACAAGACGTTCTCCATCCCTGCCCTCTTCATCATAATAGATTCCAAAGCTACCAGATTCCTTGATGTACGATTCATTGAATACACCCTCAAAGTTTACTCCCCCTGCCCTACTAACAAATCTTTTGGATCTGAGGCTGCTTACACCATTTGACTTCACTTGGAGGTCCTTGGAAGATTGATCACCTACCTCAAGCTGAACATCACCTAACTGCCAATCCTCCTGATAAATTTCCTCCAATTCAGATCTGCCGATCCACCCGATCCTCCCATCGTTGATGCGTGTAAATACTTTTTCTGAGATCACTTCAATAGAATTGAAAACTGTTCCAATTTTGTACTTACCAATAATCTGAGCCCTTTGCCGGATGAACCCCTCATCGGAAATAACCTGAAATTCCCGAGCGAAAATCACCTGATGAAGAACCAAGATAGAGAAAAACAATGTACAAAATTTCACTTTCATTCAAACCTCTCAAAATTTTGTCTTTTGGGGAATCGATGAAGCAAAGAAATTTCGGGTTTCTTTGGCAACCCTAGACTCATTCCACACAAAAAATAAAGATGGATTTACAGCAAGAGACACTAACCTTTTTGCTTCCCCATCTTCTAGCCAAGCAGCAGCTTCTATATTGCAACAACCCCTACCAGCGCTGCCGTTGATACTGCTGGTAGCCCATTTCAGCACTGAGCATCATTGCAATCGAGCCCAATTCCTGCGGCGTAAAGCGTTGCCGCAGTTGCTCCACCACTTGGTACACTGAAGTCTGCATTGCCGGAAGCTCCCGACACTTCCCCAAACAGGCTTGGGTAAGTTGCTCCAGAAACTTCTCCCCAAACAGCATCGATATCCGCTGTGCTACCACTTCTGGGTTGGTACTTTCCTCCAAAACCAGCCAGGGCAGGATCTGGGCATAGATCCGCTCCTGCTTCAGCACTGCGGCCACCGTCGTCTTGGAAATGCAGAGAATCCGCGCAATGCCACGGTAGGTATGCCCCTGCT
>JACLAC010019055.1_pt1 | contig 16276 bp, 19 predicted proteins | sample 8027881 | NCBI WGS metagenome assembly JACLAC01 (sample SAMN15725517, study PRJNA655200) | protist metagenome | isolation source: fluorescence activated cell sorting (FACS) single amplified genomes of... | place: Spain: Blaines Bay Microbial Observatory, Mediterranean Sea | collected 2016-01-19
ACCACTCGCAGTCTTCGCTGGCTCCTCCGGTGGCGCCTCGAACGGGGGCGCGCCTCGCACGAATCGCGTGATGGACGTCGGCCCCTTCGAAAGGATCCGCGTGTTGGGATCGATCTGAGTGCAAAGATCGTTAAGTCTCTGTCTGAGAACGACTCCTCTCTTAGTCACGTAAGTGATGCCACCCTTAAGGCATTCTTCACAAAAACAGGTCGGTCAGCCGGTGTACCCTCTTTCTTTGCACTCAGATCGATCCCAACACGCGGATACAGAGATCTTCACGGGGGAGATGACGCCGGCGCGATGAATTATATGGTCGTTCCCGGCTTCGTCCCGATATGTGCGTAGCGAACTTGTGCAAGGTTATTCACCTTGCACAAGGCGATGGGGCGGGCCCACCCATAGATTTTCTTGTGGAAGTACTTCGAAGTCTGTCCGGTTTGTTGGACGCCCAACGCCTAAGGGGGCAAGCAGACTTGTGACCGCCAGAGTCGGAAGTGAAGGGAAGCGTAATCTTCCGCCAACCAATGTGTCGCGCATGGCTCTGGGCATCCTTAGGTGATTGTTTAGGTGCATGATGCCTCGTTGTGCCTAAAGAAACACGAGGCTGAGACACAGTGAATGAGGATGACAGAGATGCGGAAAGTTCTCACCGAGTCGGATATGATTAGCGGAAACCGCGAGCGGACTTGATGGTTGCGGCTCTCAGCTTGTGTCCTCGAGTGTCAGCAACTTCCACCGCTCGTCTTTGCCGTTTATCAATCGGTCGGTTCAGACGCCTAAGCTTCGAGCCTTGAAGACAATTGTGTCAGTTCATAGCCGGACCAAGTGGTAGGCGCCGAAGCAGAGCGCGAAGAGCTCGAGAAGTGCTTGGTAGTTCACCACGACCGTGCTGCGCAGTAGTGGCTGCAGACGCTGTCGTCCTAAACAAATTCACGCCAGTGCTCGACAACTCTTGCACTCTCTGGGCTGCACGAGAGAAAATATCCATTCCACTACACTTCGGCAGTAGCCGCGCGTGGATTCATGCCTACGCGCAGAGTACTGAGGAGTATTAAACGCTGTATCAGCATAAGTGAGTCCCTTGTACTCGTTCCATCACTCTACATGCTACGAAAAAGAACGGGCATGGCTCTGGAGAAAAACGCACATCAGGAACTGCGTGCGCACCTGGAAGGGTTAGTGTCCGGTTTATCGTCGCACGACGCGGGCATAGCTGGCAACAGCAGCGGAAAGGGCGGACTTGGCAAAGACTTCCGCGACATGTTGTACGTTGAAGACGCTGGCGAAGGCGCAAAGACGAGTGGAGACGGCGGTCGTGGTGTGGACTTTCGGAAGAAAGTGGGATTCGGAAAGAACATGAAAGCACGGGACTTCGAAGACTTGCACGTCGTGGCCGAAGCGATGCGATTCCTGTTCAGGAAGACAGAACGGTTTGCCGCTTGTTTCCCAAAATAAGATGCAGTGCTTTTCGCATTTCATTCGAAAGCAGCCACTTTTCAATTTTTCATTCTTGTCGCAATGTCGCTGCAATCATCGCATTCCACATGTGTTACTTCTGTTGTCGATTCATTCATGCAGACGAAGTACCCGTCACACGACTCTGACAAAGAATATTTTTTCCCCGAAACACATCACTTCGCGTTGCAGAAAGCAGGGAAGACTGATATGAACTGCTCCTCAGATCACTCGTTGTACAATGAAATGTACAGGGCGATCACGTCGTTCGACGAGACAGAGACCTCGATTCGACGCAAAATGGAAGACCTGGACGGCACGAAGTGGATGGAGTTGGGTAGAAACAAAAATATGAGTTTAGACTCTGTGATGGCTGCTCCTCTGACAAACATTAACTTCTCAAGTAAACGCAGCAAAGTCGGACACAGTCCCGCAACAGGCTAAAGTGTCGGGTGCAGTCGAGAAAACATCACCAGCTACTCCGATAATTTTTCCGGTGCATTTTCCTGCGCACCCCCTGCCGGATGAGAGCGGAGACCGTATTTCGTCATATTGTTTGGAAGAAGCTGGCAGCATGAAAAAATGTACCTGCCAACAGCTGAGCGCATGAAGGCTGAGTACGAGGAGCAGATCTCGATGCAGAAGGGGCAGGTGCTGTTTCCTGCAATGGGAAAAATCCGTGGAGAAGACCACGGGGTTATCACCGAAGAGAAAGGCATGGACATTGCTGCTGCTGATTCATCTTCGGCGGCAGCTAAGGATAGTGTGGCGAGTAGTATCAAGGTTACGTCGTTTGGCAAATCCGTGATGGATGCGTTGACTGCGTGGACGAAGATCGGGGACATGGATTCGCGAAGCAAGATCCTCTGTAGTCTGGACACCGAGTTGAAGCAAGTCGAAGTGGATGAGATCTAGTGGCTCGCAGATCTGCTGCCTTTCTCATCATGATCATTCTGTGACTCCGCTCCTCCTTCAGGCTTGCATCGCAGTGGGAGTGTCGAGACTACACTTAGCTGTGATCGCAAACCCATCAATGTTCCAGACAAACTCGATGAATCATTCCGCAGAGTGGTTGATTGCTCAATCAGGGTTGATCATTCACTTTGTAGCACGGCGAAACTACTCGACATAGTCAGTGAGGAACTGCGTGGGGTGAGCACACGGCGACGAGGATGCCCGTGACTCCACCTGACTCTTCACACATATTGGCCGCTACATTGACCTTCAGCCGACAATAGTCAACGCATGGGTATTTTAATACAGAGAAGGCGCCAAGGCGGTGGCAAGATGGAGAAAGCATTGTGTGAGAAGACTGGGCTCCGCCGGGAGAGTTGCCCGGGCAGACTCTGGATGCCAATGGCATATTTTCTCTCGTAGTGCGTACAAGCGGGGCGCGGGCCAAACAGCTGTTCGGCGCAGCGATGCCCATGTTATATAGCACGCTGCTGTCTAGTGGCATGCGCAACGATTTCCAGATTGCCACGCACATTACTACGCGTTTGCTGCGCGCCATGCCGATCGGAGTGGCTGAGTGATGGACCATCACACGGTTGAACTTTCGAAGAGGGCTACCATTTGTTGATGGATGGCTCGCTCCAGACTCTCCCGAGTCCCTAGATATGGCTGCCTTTTCTGTAGGCATGGTCATACTCCTAAGTTGCCTCGCAGTTTTTTTCAAAATTTTATGTGAGGGGCGGTGTCATCATTGTTGTTGGAAATGATGCAAAAATCGTGATGTGGCATTGGGCCGGTATTTCATGTTATCCGGACTCCGGGTCCGAGAGCGACCACGTCACAGGCAGTCTTGCGAGTTGAGCATAGTCATGCCTGAGTTGTGTCGACACGAGTCAAGAGAGCGATGCCCATGGTTGCGTTGCTATAATGTACTCGTGCCGCCGCAGCGGGGAGGGGCATTTTCCTACGTGTCAACGCAGACCGTGCTTGTGACTGATTCAGATTGTACCAACGAGGCGCATGCTTGGCGACGCCCGACTGAGTACTACTAGAGCATATGGTCTGCCGATTCCTCCAGAAGTTGAAGGAATTGTGAGTTCTCGCGTGGCGTGATGACGGGAACGGGCATTTGTTGATTCATTCAGGCAGATATTTATGTTGCTTTGATTTTTCAGACGTTGTATTAAAATGATTGTGATTATTGCTCATTGTGAAGTTGCTACGCGTCTTGGCGACGAATTGTCGTGTGGCAAATGTGGATTGTCGCGGGTGACACACGGACTCGGCCCTGTAGATCCCTTCTACAGTGTTGCAAAGCTGGAAAGCGAATCTCCGATGGAGATGATGTGATGGAGCTGTTGTCGTTGACCAGTTTGTTGGGTGGTCTGGAAAACGTTTTTACTTCTACGGTGTGCAGAAGTATAAACGACTCATGCAATCCGGCGCCGTGGTCGGGTGCGTGTTTCGAGATTTGCCTAGCTACCTGAACTCGTGCTTCGGGCGTCCGCGTCATGAGATACATAGTGATGCGACAGTGAACTTCGCAGTTTTACCTAAGTGAATGTCCTCTCATCTTTCGGTGGATTCATTTTCCACCTACTAACGTCTGCAAAAAGCAGTCCTTCAATTGTGTGAGAACTTATTCCTGTAACGCAGCACGCACTGGCGCGGTTTGCGTTACACGCCTTTGACGTGCGTCAGAACACGGGTTATTGCGGACAGTCGGACAGTTTGTTGTCAACGTCTGGCAGTGGACACTATGTTAGTGCAGCCTCTGTTCGGACGGATTGCCGTTTATACCGCAACTGATAATATTAATTTTCGTCCTATTTCCGCAATGCGTCATCCATCTTTGTGTGATTTCCAGTCCCTCCGAAACATGCAATTTGCGTCTCTGGTTGTCGGGATAGATCTTCTTTATCGATAGAATTTATTTATCGGTCGTGCGTGCCGGCGTCGTTGGCCGGTCTCGCTCGTGATATTTTGTCCCCAGCTCAGAAACCATATCGCCCTCGTTGTGGTGATCTTTGTGAAAATTTCACAATCTGACATGAGTCACAGAGTGATTTCATTGTTGAATCATTCTAGCCAGCCCTGACCTTGTCATCTATTCTTCCGGCGACTGTCATACCTTGCTATCGGTCGTTCAGCTGGATGGTAAGCATCGTGCTTACTGAACTCAGCTCGCGCGTAGCAATGAAAGCGAAGCAGCACGGTTTTGTCGGTTGTTGTGAAACATCGCCTTTAAGAGTGTATTGCCGGAGGCCTCAGCGACGTGAGCGTCCATGGACTACTCCAAAAAAAAATACTTGGACCTTGGTGTGTTTTCATTTTTTTCGGGGGCGCCAGACTGTCAGCAAAGAGCTCACTCCGTCTCGTCTGAAGTGTCAACATGCGTGTATCTTACGTTCGTATACCGGTGTTCTCATGTTCTGATCGTTGCGTTTCAAACTGCGTGGAGAAGTGCGTTGAACTGGAACTGTTGAAAAAAAGATCGTAGTAACTCGTCCGTCGCACTAATTTGCTAAGGTCGAAGGCGAGTGGCATAATTGAAATCATGGAAATTAGCATGCCCGTCTTTCTGTATTTCGAAATGGGTCATTGGGAAAGAAATGTTGAAATCCCGTTGATAGATTGCATTGAAGTTCTGGCGACAGAAAATCGGCGATATCGCGGCCTGTCTAGAAAAATTAAACGAAATCGCGACTGCGCGCGTGAGTTGTCACTTGACTCAAACATGCGGCACGGCATGAATCGCGAGAGTCATTCATTCGAAAAAAGAAGAAATACTCACGTAATTGAAGCGCGCAGCGCGTGACGGTAGTACGAAGATAGCGTTGCATGCAGAGACACGGTCTAATCTTCGCGAAAAATTAATATTCGTCACGTATTCGATGGCCTCTATGCTTCCTGCCATGCCCTGTTCCCCTTTTTCTGCTTCTACCCTGCGTGTGAATGTGTTTTCTTACTCAGTCGACCCCCCTCACAACTTCTGACGTCAGCGCAGGTTGAGTCTTCATCTAGATGACATGGGTGCTAGCTAAATGAGGATGCGCCGCATTCCCCGCTTTCATCAGCATGCCTTGGACTAGTTGTTGAATGATGTACGTGATGCCACCCCGGCCTCAGGCCTTGCTGCAATATTCTGGAGCCCCCCATGCCCGCAAAACTTATTCTATTAGTTCCTAGTACTCGTAGTTCATGCCCCGATTCATTACGTCGAAGTCATTTTCTGCAGACAGCTTTTGTGGTTAGACCTGGAGAAAGACTTCAAACTCGAACATCATCTTCAAACTCGAGCAACTACGTAGTAATTCATAATTGTCGGAAGATTGTCGTCGCGATACTCATTGGCTAGGAGGGGTGAGTGACAATACCGTGGGGCAGCCGGTAGCCACCGCGCTTTCTCATCTTTGACGTGGTGAGTCGACACGCTAGACATAATTATCGCTGGTCTGGCTCATTGACATTGATTGTGTACCTCGCGCACAAATTCGGCATCGTTGTCTGTCGCAAATTTCCTGGTTCTTGCCGTTGGAACAAAGCCCAGCATCTTGTGTTCCCCGCCGTGGACAAGAAGTTGGCGAAGTTGTTGGGAGTAGTTACTACCGCTTGACTGAGAAGGATGCGGGTGACTGAGAGTCACTTGAGTCCTGGGTCTACGGCCTTAACAATGGCTACGAGGGGAAAGCCCGGAGGCGACCATGCATCCACCCAAAGTGGTGCGCAGAGCATGACTCCGAGTCTACCGCACTACCTGATCAGTGCGAACGATCTGCTCCACCGATCAACGCCAACGGGCGACGGGCAGATCGGTGCTTCGGTGGAAGTGAGTGGAGGCAACATGACGTCTGAGGGTGCGAGGAGCAGCATGCATTCGTCGTCTTGTGCCGCGTCTGGCACTGCATGTACGCGGTCTGGGAACGCGTGGCCAGGCGAAGATGCCGACTTCGCCCCGATATCGCTGGAGAGTGAGGAAGCAATCCTACAGATTGAGCGGTATGGGGCGGCCTACTATTCGGGGGCGAGCTTACAATTTCTCCGAGACGTGGGAAGATCGTCCAGCCAGCTTCGGCCAAACTTGACTGGTGCAAAGGCCTCCTCGACCTCCGCCAACGTCTCCGCGCTCGAGCCCATCCTGTCTGCTACGTCCCTTGAACAAGAGTTATTGGATACCAGTTGTAGAGCCGGCTCCATGAGCAGCAGTGCCACCAGTGAATGTGACGGCCCGCGGAACAAGAGCAGCAGCCCGGTTGGCATAAAGTCGCATTCACCTGTCATGCGCGCCCTTTCACCAGCAAAAACGGGCACTGCGTGCAGTGACAACAGAAAAAACACGAGCAGTGCGAAAAGCCTTGGTGGACAACACAAGGTCGACAAAGTGGACAACGTTCGCAAGGCAACGGGGGAATATGTGACGTCGGGGGCCGCTGCAATAGAGCAACGCTACGCTGCTATTTTCCATTACCGCAGACCCGAGAAAATGGCCACCTGGGTTGTGTTGTCAAAAACCTTCTACAGCTTCTTCTTTCTCTGCACCTGCTTGCACTGTGCATGGCTCAGCTTATACTCGTCCTACGCGAGAACCGGTACTAACTTCATACAGGTTGACACCCCCCCAGCAGAACCTTTGCCCTGGGTCTCCAGATGTTTTTTGGTGTAATAGCGAAATGCAACGAGCTGCAACAACATTGAACTCACATATGGATGTAATAGACTAGTGAGCATGAGCCGTTTCGGCTCCGCACGCAACTCTTGCGAAGACATGAAGCCAACCGATTCTGCCCGCGCACATGCCAAGGACAACGTGACGTATCTGGAACTGTGCCACAGCACGTACCAGATAGAAGATAATAGTAGTGCTTCCCCCTGAGTCAATGTAGTGTTGCTCAGTCCATGTCAGTATATGTTTATCTAATATGCGCATACTCAAATTATGCCAGCTTTTGAGTATGCCTTCTACGAAGTGGACTACACCTGGTATCCGCGCATAGTCTTTCTGTTCGCCAACCCCGACGACTGGTTGGAGCGAGCCTACCCTGATGAAAACGACCGAGAATGGTTTCTCGCGAACTTGTGGATGACTCTGGTACCACTACGCTTGTCGTCACCAATGAGACCCCCAGCATTTGTGATCTTCGACAATTTTTTTTTCCTTTGCTCACTTGATGAACAATGCTTCGTGTATTATAATAGCGTACTAACGAGCGGTGCAGCGTGTGTGTTATTTGTTTTACTCTTTATGTCTTCATGCAGTGATGCAGCTCCAGCTCATTTGTTTCGTACGCGTATTAGGTATATTCTGCAATATTCGTACGCAGTTCATCTGATTGGGGGCGGTTTGTCGCATTCTTAACAGTCCTGGATCATTCTGGGTCGTGCAGCCACTCAGTCGAGCATGCAGGCTTGTTATCTCGAAGTTAGCACGACACGTCGGCGTTCAGCCCTGCAATGCAGGTTGGTACCCAGAGACAGCCACACCAGCGGCCCAGTACTGAGAACCATCGGCTTGTTGAGTCTATTTCACCTATCGGTATCGGCATATGGTCATATGCTCACATGTCATGTGCTAGTGTGTGAGTGTAATCAAATCGCTTTCAGAATGCACCGTTGAATCAATCGTTCACGGATTGAATAGCGGCAAATTTACTATTTGAAGGTGTTCAACATGCTTTTCGTGGTGCAAGCGGGCGTGCAGTTTCACGCGTACAAAAAGTGGATCTATTTCTTCACGGAGTCCGAACATAAGGCGTGGAATCGTTTCAACTTCGTCATGTTGGTGATCGGGCTCCTCGCCCTTCTGCTCCCCCCACAAACACCAATGGCTTGGGAAATGCTGCAATGCGTACGAGTGGTAAAAAGTAAAAACTAAAAAGTAAAAAGTAAATAAAATCTAAATAATACTGAGACGCGTTAGAATTGATATACGCGCTGCGACTCGCAGCCGAGCCGAGCTTCGTTAGAACATTTCCAATTAGTGTCTGTGTCGCGAACTTTTTGGCATGGCCTGGGCAAGCGACTTGTGAGAATATTACTTTGCAGCATCTGCACCTTCCACGGGGTAAGCCTCGGTTCTGCAGCTCAAAGTGATGTTGTATTTTTGTTTTGAATATTTTTCGGCCCGGTTGCCCAGTCATTCATGTGACATTCCATCGCAGGCACGCATTCTGCGAGTAAAAGACGAGGCTGGCGTGGGTCGGATCGTCGCACAGGTATTGTTAAACTGGCCCTACCTAGGTGTACATCCTACCTACACAAAGCTCAGTGAATGTACACCCTAGAAGTGCTACGTACTCCTATTATACTATAAAAGCAAAGTGATCCTAACCTATCAATAGAACACTCTCACTGGACTGCATGATAGGAGGGCAATGCTAATGGTGGCATAATAGCACCTCAACTCGACACAGGAAATATTCTAAGAAACGAAACTACAACGACGACGACGAAAAGTCACATTTGATTTCTGTGTTCCATCAGCGTGCTGGAGAGATGAATCTCTTACGCTACGCTTTCAGTGCTCCTCTCCTGTGTTGCCTCATGACTCACGCAGTCTCGTGTACGTTGTTCCCTCGTCAATGCGTTTCGCATTTCAAGCATCTGAAACGAAGACCAGCATAGACAGACATCTGCAAATGTCTGCTCTACACCGGTATTGTTTTTCTCGAATACTGAATCGCACAAGGAATCATAGTGATTGACAGACAACAGAAGAAGGAGATGAGGGAAGCACACTGACAGAGCTGAGCATGCTGATCACTACAGTGGTTCAGTCGCCTGCGGTCATTCAGACTCGGCAGCACCAACAGACACGGATCACTTTTCGTCGGACGAAACCCTAGAGCCCGCAACTCGCTGATCAGGCGCTCCTGCCATCGTCGAGGAGCATCGCGCAGTCCGTATAACGACTTACGGACAACACAATGCGACCCAGACGGGAACCCCCACATCCCAGTCTTCAACACACTCGGCAAAGCCATGCGCAACATCTCGTTCGGCTCATACTCCCGACCTTGCAAAAATGCGCAGTGGTAGTCGAGTAGTCCAAGCCGGAAACCGTACTGCACCGATGCCTGCACGAGACTCATCATGCCAACATGCGACAAAGTTTCCGACGCCGTGTCAAGATCCTCACGCTGATCCTGGAACCCCCTGGCGACCCACCGAGCCTTGAAGCGCTGGACCGTGTTGTTCGCCAGATTAAGCTTCACAGCAAGCACCATCCGCGACGTTACCATCTCCGCAAGCTGCATGGACGTCAGAACTCCCGTAGAGATGCTGATGCAACCATACAATCGCACCGATTCAATCTCAGCCAGTATTGCTGCTGCCATCCATTCTTCGACGCCATGGTCGACACACCATTGCCATGTGACTTCTTTCGTGCCCGTCTTCAGGCCTCTCATCACTTCGTCTGGCAATCGGATCTCCCCCGTTGAAAAGGTTGTGAGCCAACGATTTCTCGTAATAAATTGTCACAATGTGTCGCCCGGGATAGCGGTAAATTGCTGAGCCATGCTTTTTGGTTGTAAGTTGCCGAGCCATGGTTTGTCGCGAGCAAGGGGGGAATGAAAAAGAAAATGACTAATGTTTATGCAGGAAACAAAAATATGCACTCAGTTGATGACGGAAGGCGGGTTCGAGCTCGTCACGATGTACGCGTTGCTCACGTACGTGCTTGCGCTCCTCGCCTTTTCGTGGATGCAGTTCCACGATTTCGATGATGGGTCGAGGCACACGACCCTCGAAGGAACGTACGAGGTGATTCCTCGCCAAAGCATCCTGCAGATCTTTCTGGTTTTTGCAGCCGGATCCCGATTCGATAACTGGTGCGTTGTCCAGCAGGGTATCATGACAGCGAATCCCAAAAGTCTTCTTCATTTGCATGCTGCCTGGGCAGAGTGCAGAGCGTTGAAAATGGAATGTTTTGCTAGGCTGAAAGCCGGGACACGACCCCTGAAATGTCTTCTTGCTAGGAAGAACGCCTTTAGTTTCACTCGCTAAACTGACTCTGACCCTTGACTCACTTGCTATGCTGTGTCTTAGCCTGCCCCTCAGTTCTCAACTTAGTTGAGAAACAGTGCTTTGGCCAGCGAGTGAACAGAGCATCGCAAAACATATGCTAGTACACTCACACTTCCTGAAAAAATCAGTCGAGAAGCTCGGCCGAAGAGCAGGAGTGACGGCCATTCATTTTGATGAGCATTTCTCACATCTACATGTGCCAGCGTAAGCACCGGCGCGCATGTGAGGCAATGTGTGTCGAAGTCGAAAAAATACTAAAAGGGTTGTGGATCGAGAGCTGGGTCGTTGGGGCAATATATTGCATTTACATGTTCGCTGCGGGAATGATCATCTTCAAGATCTTCACGGCTATTCTGGTCGACCTGCATAAGGATTTCCGTCTGGCCAGCGAGCAGCAAGTCTTGATTCGCCAACTATTCCGGGTGCGCCATATGTTTTCTCATGTTATTTTCCATACTCTTTTGGTTGTCGGCACTCGGCCATGGTCACTCATGCGCGAGCCATGGCGTTGGTTGCAAGGAAACTGTCATGGCGAAATGTATACTTAATATTTTCATTGCATGTCTGCGACCATCAGGTATACTTGCTGCTTGCGCATCAGGTTGATCACATGAACAAAAAGATCACATGTACAAAAATGTTGGCGCCCATGATACACAGATCCTCGCCATGATGCAACGCGAAGAGAACCTGCGAGACACGCAGATGCAGCAGGCTGTCGTGGAGCAGGCACAGGGTGGTACTTGACTGGCAATTATGTTCACCGTGAATCGCTCGACGAAGTACTGAAACTGATTTACTCCTTGTATTAGTTGCATAACAAAGCCATAATTATGAATGGCCAGCGCACATTATGTTCGCGGCGCATTAATTTCAATACGATCGAACGCTTAGTCCATGATGGTGTTGTTTTCTCAGACAGCATGGCGGGCGATGCTGACGTCCAGACTTCCGCAGGGAAGTCAGGCAACCAGGCATCCTGTGAATAATCAGGAAGGCGTGAACACTGATGACGTCAAAGCCAGCCACACTCGGACACCACATCTCGATCGAAAAAAACGCAGGCGACGAGAACGGAGGCGTGCATGAGCGAGTGCGAGACGACCGCGTACAACATAATATTACACTGTCTTTGAAGGCGGCCAGGATATAATTAGCGGAGCTGATTTTGCTAGGCAACAACAGCCGGCATGAAAGTGTTTGGCAGGCCATTTCATCAATTTCCAGTTCAAGCATGCAGTACAAACATTGAATGCGCACAGAACTGCTTGCTGAGCAATCTGCGCGAGCCCCCCCGGATCCCCACGCAGATCAGGGTGAGCGTCACAACAAGCGCGCTACTTGTCGCCAGGGATTTTCTTTCATCGTAGAAGTCTGCGGTTGGAGAGTGCGACGAAATGCGTTGACGCGGTGTGTCTGACCCCGGCCCCAACCCACATGAGACCATGAGTGAGTGGAAGATATAGTAGAAGCCTACTTGTTGCTCCGTAGTAATTGCTACATCGCACTAGTGGAATGTAGTGGCCGGAGCTTTGATTGAAACTTCTGTAGTTTTTCGGTATTGTGGAGAAAATGCCTGAAAGATAGCCCACCAAGCGCCTCCTGCGGGCTGAAATGAATTGATATCAACCGCCCGCATGGAAAAAATGAATGGCAAACACAGTTGTTGCGCGAAGAATCGATTTTGAAGTACCTGTACCTTTTCGAGGAGGCGGGCGTTTCGAGTAGGGAGGTTGTGATGGCTCTCAAGTACGACGCCTTTGTCGCGGAGGAGAGGCGGTGGATGGCCGAGGAACTCACGCATATGGAGGCATCAGCCGCACTCGACCAGTCAACAAAGCCCTCGGTGATAGCAGCGGAGGGGTTGAATTCTGATGACAGCAGCGCACTAGGGCCGGCGGCAATAAGTGCGGGCGGACTGGGGTACGTGATGGAAGATGAAAGTGATGGCTCAGCGGCAGCAACAAAATGTGGAGCAGCAAGAATTGCTGGCGTGAATTCGCCTTTGATCCACCAACTTGGCGTTACTTCTCCTGGCCCCGTGGGCAGTGCTCTAGAGGCAGTACCGCGGGGCAGTTGGGCGGGAAGCAATGCTGTGCTACAAAAAACTGGGAGCAAAAGTGGAAGCCACCTCCAAGCGCTCGAGGGGTGGTCACCTCCATCAACGCCGAACAGTCATGGCGTTGCCACGGTGGCTGATAGGCGGGCGTCGCCACGGTGGCTGCTGCGTCGGGCGTCAACGGGGAGCAGCAGGTTCGAAGTGATCAGTGACAGCGGCGGCCACGTTCCACAAACTCATGCAGGCGAGACGTTTTTGACTATGTGTCGTTGGGGCACCTTTGGCGGCGCTGACCTGGAGCCTGCTTCTTTAACAAGCGTGGATCGCGCCCTGGTCTATCAGCAACAAATATCCAGCGCGGAAAAAACTTTCGGCCCGCAACATTCGTATATTGAATATTGGCCAAAGTCGACTTGCACTGGCTGCTATTCCAACCAACACGCATGCTATTTTTCGTATAGAGTGAGTCAGCAGGAATCACCGCGAAACTGTCGCACTTGACAGCCGCTCGGTGCAAAAGTCGCACTGGTTGCTCGCTGCTTTCTCATATTATCCATTTCGCAATTCATTGAAGAGTTAGTTTAGAAGCAGTCTGTCGCCTGAGGCGAAAACTAATAGATGAATGAGATGTAAAAGGCCTCCATCATTTGATGAGCGAATGTTCACTCAAAGGACGGACCGCGCAGTGACGGGTATAAGAGCGAAGCTGCTCGCAACCAATTCGTTTCTGCATTCGCATAGCAAAAGCGCAGCGTCGGTGCGCGAGCTGAGTGCGAGTATGCGTGGTTCAGCGCCTGCGGTTGTCGACTCAAGTTCAATTCTGAAGTCGCAATCGGCTCCAACGCGAACGAGTGGCGCCGAAGAAAGTGGTATCGCGGCGTCGAAGTCAACGTTGCATAAATTATGGCGAGCCGCTGAGACTCTCGCGCCGAGCATCCTTGTCTCAAAGCGGAAGCAGCATGAGAAGAACGTTGAGTCGACATGTGAGCCTACCAGTAACAGGGTAAACAAGGATGAGGCAACTTGTAGTGGTAGCAAGCGGCATGGTGATGGTGAACCCAGACTGAGCGCAGGGGATGATACGACGGAATCACCCCGTGCTGTGGGAGGCGGAGGGAACAAACAAAGGCCAGGTCCTCTTCGCCAACGTAGCCGTTCGTTGGAGCATGCAAGCTGGAGCATGAAAGCAGAGCGCGGGCCACGGGATTTCGACAGCACTGCCCGTGGGGAGGGCAATAGCGTGAAGAGTCATGTGTCTCTGAAGAGCCATTTTAGTAGTTTGAAAGAGCGGATGGTAGATGTGAGACTGCGGGAAAGCGGGCTCCACGGCAAAAGTATCTCTTGGGAGCTAGCGCCGAATCACCGTTCCAATCAGAGTAAACCGGCGCCGTGTGACTCCCCGCCGGCACAGCAGCGCTCTCTAAACTCTATTCGGAATAACAGGCTTGAGAGCGATACTGGGAGCGATGATATGCTCTCAAATATCTCACAAGTGGAAATGAGGCACACTTGGTCACACCCCAACCGAAGACTTCTTCAAAGAGAAGATCTATCCCGACAGAGTGGCCAGATCGACTTCGAGAAGAACAGACGCGGCCCAAAAAAGCACACCACGGCTTCCAAGCTAATGTCAGCTATCGGGTCGGCTCGAGAAGAAGATTCCGACGAAGTGCTACGCCACCTGGTCCGCCCGTCGCCACCACCAAGTCCCCCAGGGTCGCCTCCACCAAGTTCCTCAAAATACACTATAGACAGCAACAGCTCGGGCATACGACCGCCACGGCTTTCTCCAACAGCAGCTTCAGATTTGGAAGACCACTACAAGAACGGCGTGCACCCCGCATTCCTCATCGACTCAGGCATGACTTTTCGATGTTTTCGGATTTCGTTCTTCGTGCAGTTTTCTTCGCCTTTTCATCGCATGCGCTCAGTGTCATTCGCGTAGTAGTCGCGGTGTTTTGCTTCTGACAGTCATGCGCATATCAGTCAATCCGATACTCGGGGGGGGAGATTGAATTTACAGGCATCGAAAACAACGTGTGCTTCAGCACTAGAGTAGGTTTTTTGTTCTTACGCATTAATCACTCAGGCCTACTACAAGCTACTAGTGCTCGTATGCCGTTGCTCATTGACATTGTACGTACAGACACGACTTTCGCGTGGTCGATAATATATGAAAAATGATCTTGATTGCAAGTATGAATTTTCTGAAATAACTTGATTGCGTGTGATCTTCGGATAATGGCGGAAGAGGTGACGACTTCATGGCCAGTCTTCTCCGACGATGGCGATGCGGTGGTGATAATTGATATGTTGTCAATCGAGTAACGCTGAATATTGGTATGCAATTTACCGGACTGCCCGGGTTGTCCAGCCCTGGCGTTGCAAGTGATCAGCACATGAAGAGATATCAACTGTGCGCCGCCCACCTCGGCGGGAGGAAGTCAGTGACCAGACTGACGGCAGGCCGGGATGGTGTAGTGCAAGTGCCACTTGTAAGTCAAAAACATATTACTCGTAGGCTCGTTCATCAACATGATCTTGCAGTTGAAAAAGCAAATATCGACAATCGACCTGATGTCTCTGCACATGGACGGTACGGTCAGTTTTTATAGTCTGCCTTCGTGCTCTTCATTCCGAGCATGCGGGTTCCGCCACTCTTCTTCCCTCCATTCTTTCAATGCCCTGCATGTTTGGCTGCTGACATGGCTCGTGGGCACGGTCTGAGAAAAAGCGTCGAGGCCGGGCTGAGTAAACTGTTTGCGGCACGTGGGGCGCGCTCCTATTTCAGAGGAAAAAGCATTATGCCGATGATTGCCGACAATCGGTTTTTGTGCGATTGCGTGAGGACCGAAGTTTTCATGAGAGGTGCCGGGACTGATGGGAGCAGCAGGCTGGCGTCATAGAAAATCGTTGCCTACTGTCTGTCACACTGACTGCGTGTTGCCTAACGCTACGAGAGTGACATACGAAATTAAAAAAGTAAAAATTAAAAACTACTAAAAAGTGTGCTCGCTGTGCCGGCAATGCGGCGCTGAAGCTTCCCTTCAGATAGTCGAGGGCGGAGTGGGCATAGACTACCACCACATGGTATTCCACCATCTTTATAATGATGGCCCTCATACGGAGGGCAGCACGCACAATCATGCTTCAGGATGCCTACATGCTTTCAGACAGACTTCCTACACGCTTCAGGATGCCGATCTCCTCGTACTCGCTATTGGATGCTGACTCATATTCATTTTTTATTGTTTTTTTTACAAGTTCAGTACTGTTGGGATAGAGCTTCTTCTCTAAGGAAATCTTCGGATGTGATGTCATGGGGAAGAGTCGAAGACACAAGTTCAGTAATATTTAACGTAGCACCCGCGGCGGCTCGCATCACGCCACCACGCTGGCGTGATATTCATCGATTGAAAATTACACGGCGAATAGTTCAGGGCTTGAGTCATACATGCCTCACCTGGTCAGCTACGAAAACGCCATAGACCCTTTGTCTTAAGTTATGATGGATCACCCATGTTGAATGAACATAATTGTAGGGTGAGATGAATCGCGCACTCAAGAACCGGGACGACGCATGGCTGTTTGAGAACTGTCTAACTGACGAGCAAAGTCGCACACAGGTCCGAAACAGGTACTGCACATGCACTTCAATCGGTGAAACAATCGTAATACTGAAGCCATTGATTGGATAGCGCGGCTGATAAAAATATTCGTGATCAACAATCAACTTACCTGTTTCGTCGATCATCGTTCCCCTTGTCGGAGTAGTAGTTGAGG
>JACLAC010016070.1_pt1 | contig 16266 bp, 13 predicted proteins | sample 8027881 | NCBI WGS metagenome assembly JACLAC01 (sample SAMN15725517, study PRJNA655200) | protist metagenome | isolation source: fluorescence activated cell sorting (FACS) single amplified genomes of... | place: Spain: Blaines Bay Microbial Observatory, Mediterranean Sea | collected 2016-01-19
TTATAAATCCTTTACTTTAGTGAAAATACTCTTTCGCACGGACGCTTCATTAAAGATTGGTTCTGGACACCTAATGCGTTGCCTAACGTTGGCTACATACCTCAGAGAAAAGGGTGCCGAAGTCTCATTTGCTTGTCGGTCCCATCCAGGGAACTTAATCAAGATCGTTCGTGAAAGAAAGTTTAGTGTTCATGAGTTGCCACTGATTGAGGGTTATGATCAAAACAAGTTCATACAAAAAAACCGCTCGAATGTTGAAGACTACGTGGATTGGCTCGGTTGTTCTCAGAAGGAGGACGTGCAGTCTATATTTAGAGAAATTGGGAATAAACGTTATGATTGGCTTGTTGTAGATCACTACGCGTTAGACGAGTATTGGGAAAGTCAACTTAGGTCAGTCACGCAGAATTTGATGGTAATTGATGACCTGGCCAATCGCAGACATGATTGTGATTTGCTGCTGGATCAAAACTATTTCGCCGATGACAGCTCTCGCTATCATAGTTTAGTCTCAGCTTCTGCTACTCGACTCCTGGGTCCGAAGTATGCGTTGCTTCGCCCAGAATTTGCTGTCGAGCGAAGTCAACTGCAGCCAAAAAGGGGTAAGGTTAAGCGAGTCTTTGTTTTTTTTGGAGGTATAGATCCTGACAACATTACAGGCCTCGCTCTTGGAGCACTGAGCGATCGAGCCTTACGGTCACTCGAAGTGGATGTGGTGATTGGATCAAATAACCCAAATCAGGAGGAGATCATAGCCCAGGTTGCTCAACGTCCACAAACTAATCTATATGTTCAAACCTCAAAAATGGCTGAATTAATGGCTCATGCAGATTTGGCTATTGGGGCTGGCGGGGCGACAACCTGGGAACGGATTTGTTTAGGATTACCTAGTTTAGTATTTACCTTGGCTGAAAACCAAGTAGCTACCTCCCGTGAACTAGAGGCATTGGGTTCAATTGAAGTCATCGAAAACTTTAAGAAGATTGACCACTCTGATTTAGCTAGAATAATGAAAAATATGCTTTTGAGGACTTATGATTCAAGACGCTCTGCATCTATGTTAGGATTAGTGGATGGTCTAGGAACTCTTCGTGTGGCTGATCATCTGAGGACAAAACTTGAATGTTGACCTAGTCTGCACGGATCCAACACATCCAGTCAACATAGTCATCAAAGACTGGATTGAGCAAGAAGAAAGTGTTCATTGCTACAGATTACTCGATAGCAAGGCTGACTTGTCCGGAGGAGATCTCCTTTTTCTTGTGTCTTGCCACGAATTCATCGGATCAGATATTCGCAAACTCTATCGTACCACTTTTGTGCTACACGCTAGCGATTTGCCTAATGGTAGGGGCTGGTCGCCACACATCTGGGCAATTCTGAATGGGAGTAATGAAATTGTTGTTACTCTGCTAGAGGCTGCAGATAAAATTGATAGTGGAGATATCTGGGCACAGCAAAGTGTCATTTTTCAAGGCCATGAACTGTATTATGAAATCAATGCAGCAATTTTTGAAGCAGAGTTAAATCTTATTAAATTTGCTGTGCATTCCTACACAGAGATCAAGAAGCACCCCCAGCCAGATGGCCAGTCAACATACTTCCGACGGCGCACTCCAGAAGATAGTTGTATAGACCCGAAGCTTAGTATTGCTGACCAATTTGAATTATTAAGAGTGGCGGACCCGAATAGATATCCAGCTTTTTTTCATTTTCGTGGCCAACGATTCTTCATCAAAATAACAAAGGATCAATCGAATGAATAATTCTATAGGGATAATGATCGGTTCCCGTCGAATAGACGTTAGTAATCGTCCTTTCATCATCGCTGAGATGTCGGGTAATCATAATCAGTCACTGGATCGTGCCTTGGCTTTGGTAGAGGCAGCAGCAAAATCAGGCGCTGATGCTCTAAAGTTGCAGACATATACTGCAGATACACTCACTTTAGATGTAAGTCACGGAGAGTTCATCATTGACAATGAAAAAAGTCTTTGGAAAGGCAGCAATCTTCATCAACTGTATCAGAAAGCCTACACTCCTTGGGAATGGCACAAACCCATTATACAGCGAGCCAAAGAGTTGGGAATGCTTTGCTTCAGTACTCCGTTTGACGATAGTGCAGTTGATTTTCTAGAAGATCTGGACGTCCCTGCCTATAAGATCGCTTCCTTTGAGAATGCAGATTTACCTCTGATTCGGAAAGTTGCGGCCACCGGAAAACCGATGATTATCTCAACCGGGATGGCTACCCTGGCAGAGTTGGACGAAACAGTAAAAACAATCCGGGAAACAGGTTGCGAGCAGTTTATACTGCTCAAGTGCACCAGCACCTATCCTGCATCACCAGAAAACACCAATGTGCTTACAGTTCCCCACATGCGTGAACTCTTTAACTGCGAGGTGGGGCTCTCCGATCACACGATGGGAGTGGGGGCCTCGGTGGCTGCGGTTGCTCATGGGGCTACAGTCATCGAGAAACACTTTACCCTACGTAGAGCAGATGGAGGGGTAGACTCAGCATTTTCCTTAGAGCCGGAAGAGTTAAAGATGTTGGTCGTCGAAACTGAACGTGCTTGGCAGTCTCTGGGTGGAGTCTTTTATGGGCCTACAGAAGCCGAGAAAGCTTCTCTGCAGTTTCGGCGCTCACTATACATTGCAAAAGACATCAAAGCTGGCGAGGAACTCACTCCTCAGAATTTACGAATTGTACGGCCTGGAATGGGACTTCCCCCAAAATATTATGATGTTCTACTGGGACGGAAAGTGAATCAGGACCTTAAAAAAGGTTCGGCGATGAGGTGGGAGGTATTAGGATAATCTTGTACTTCATTAATTAAATTAAGATATATCGTGGAATGAACAAGTAATGAGTACAGAAAATCAATTAGTAAAGAATTTAATTTTTTCTATTTAAAAAGAACACTTGATATAACTCATGAAAGAAATAAATAAGAAATTAAATTTTGATGTTAACGATATTCGTTCAGATGAATTTAAAGAAATTCAAAAAAAAGCTTATGAAAATGATCTTGCTAGACTACACAAGAGACTAAAAGAATTTGTAAGGGTAGAATGCCCAGCTTGTGGAAATAGGAAATCAAAATATAGATTTAAGAAATATCAGTGTGATTTTAATGAGTGTGAAATTTGTTCAACTCTTTATATGTCGCCACGACCTACTCCAGAAATCATGAGTGACTATTATGATAGGTCTGAAAATTACTATATCTGGAATAAATATATTTTCCCAAACTCAGAAAATGCGAGACGAGAGCGAATTTGTCAGCCTAACTTAGTTAGGTTAATAGGCGAGTGTGAGCAGAGAGGTTTTCACAAGCCAGATTTGTTTGAGGTAGGCCCTGGCTTTGGGACATTTGCAGAAATCTCTAATAAGTCAGAATTTTTTAAAACTGTTTCAGTTGTGGAACGTACTCCTTCTATGGCAGAAGCATGTCGCCAGAAGGGATTGCGAGTCATTGAATCAACACTTGAAGAAGCAAGTATTGAATTCAGTGAAACTGCAGATGTCGCAGTTTTTTTTGAAGTAATTGAACATGTATTTGAACCAATCAAGTTTCTACAATCAGTCCGTCAGATCTTGAGACCAGGGGGGTTAATAATGCTGACATGCCCTAACGGAAAAGGTTTTGACACAGAGATGTTAGGTGAACAATCTCCTGCTGTAGATACGGAGCATGTCAACCTCTTCAATCCTCACTCAATCGAAGTGTTGCTAAGTAGACTAGGCTTTCAGGTTCTAGCAGTTGAAACACCTGGTGTTCTTGATGTTGATATTGTTAGGCGTGCGCAACTGGCAAGAGAGATTGATCTTTCATCTGATCCCTTTTGGGAAAGATTGTTCTGCACAGAATTTGAGTCTCTTGGATCAAACTTTCAAACATTTTTGAGCGAAAATAGATTGTCTGGAAACATGCGTACATTCGCGATCAAGACCCAATAAATAATATGAAATATTGTCCAATTTGTCTTCAGCCTGATACTCGTCCGAACACTGTTTTTTCGACTGAGGGCATTTGCCCAGCCTGTGAGTACCATAGCTCGATGAAAGAAATTGACTGGGATCAAAGAAAACGAGAATTGAAAGGGATTGTAGAATTTGGCAAGGCGAATAGTTCTTCGGGCTATGATTGCATCATAGGTGTGTCAGGCGGTAAAGATTCTACAAGGCAAGCTATTTTTGTTAAGGAAGTCTTGGATATGAATCCACTGCTAGTTTGTCTCTCTCCGCCTTCAGAACAGGTTACAATAAGAGGAGTTGACAACATCTCAAATCTGATAAATATAGGGTTTGATTGCATTCTGATCAATCCGGCGGATCAGACATGGAAAAAACTAATGAAACTTTCTTTCTATAAATTCACAAATCCATTTAAGGCTGCAGAATTAACATTGTTCAGTAGTGTACCGAAGTTTGCTATTGCCTATCAAATACCATTGATCTGGTGGGGAGAAAATTCTGCGTTACAGTTAGGTGAATCGAGCGTTATGGGAAAAACAGGTAGCGATGGAAATAACCTCAGAAAGATGAATACTTTAAGTGGTGGTGATATCACTTGGATGCAGGATGCTGGATTTAAAAAAAATGAGATAATTCAATACACTTATCCTTCAAAAGAAGAGATGGATAAAGCGAACCTAAGAATCACTTTTTTAGGTTATTTTTGGCAGGATTGGTCATTAATCAATAATGGTAATTATGCAGCACTAAGAGGGTTAGATGTGAGAAATGATAAGCCTTGGGAAATGGGCGATTATGTTGGGGTGACTGCATTAGATGAAGACTTCACCCCAATGAATCAAATGATAAAATATTTAAAATATGGATTCGGCCGCACAACTGACTATGTGAACGAAGAAATCCGCAATGGTCGAATAAGCAGGGAACAAGGAATTAAACTTTGTCAAGAGTATGATGGAAAGTGTGCTGACCGCTACATTAAAAGTTTTGCTGATTTTATCAGCATTTCTGTCAAAGAGTTTTGGGGACAAGTGGATCACTCAGTCAATACAAACCTTTTCGTAAAAGAAGAATTGGGTGTTTACAAACCAAGATTCAAGGTGGGAGTTGGTTTGTGAAGCAGCCCAATATAGTAATTGTCGATTATGGAGTTGGAAACATCAGCTCGATTCAGCATGCTTTGACTGTATTGGGATACAGAAAAATTTCCCTATCAAGAACTGCTAAAGTACTGAACGGAGCTGATGCTTTGATTCTTCCTGGAGTAGGGGCGTTTTCTGAATGTGTGGATCAAATCAAGAGACGCAATTTAGATGACCTTTTGGGAGAAGCTGTACTGGCACAAAAGAAGCCGCTGATGGGTATTTGTGTAGGTATGCAGTTGATGGGAAGTTTTTCAGAAGAAGGTGGGAGACACAAGGGCTTGGGGTGGATACCAGGGTCAGTGACCCGTCTCGAATTACCAGAAGGATTTGCCGTTCCACATGTTGGTTGGAACAACATCAACCCAGTTGGAGAAGATTCTCTTTTCAGTAACTTGGAAGATGCCCCAGATTTCTATTTTAATCACAGTTACCATTTCGGGTGTAAAGATAAATACATACGGGCTACCTGTAATTATGGAACCGAAATTGTGGCTGCCATTCAAAGTGACAACATCTTTGGAGTACAGTTTCACCCGGAGAAGAGTCAAAAGAATGGGTTAAAGCTTTTTAGGTCTTTTTTCAACGCACTTTGATAATGCTAAAAAGAAGAATAGTAGCCATCGTACTTGTAAGGAACGGTCTTGTAGTACAAAGTCTTGGATTCAAAAAATTTCTCCCAGTGGGGCATCCTGAAATAGCAGTCGAATTTCTAAACGATTGGGGAGTTGATGAGATCATTTTACTGGACATCACAGCTACGAGAAATGGTAGTGGTCCTAACATTGGACTGATAAAGGAAGTCGCAAAGCATTGCATGGTTCCACTGACTGTCGGTGGTGGTCTTCAAAATTTGGAACAGGTAAGGGATCTAATTAGAAGCGGGGCAGACAAGGTCTCATTTAATCAGTCAGCCATGTACGATTCGGACTTATTAACAATGACTTCAAGAATTTTCGGCAGTCAGTGTGTAGTGGCTTCGATTGATGCTGTAAGAATCAAAGAGAGCTACAGAGTCTATGATTATTTAGAGCAACGAGTAAGTAATGAGACGCCAGCAGCATTCGCAAATAAACTATCAAATCTGGGGGTTGGTGAGATCTTAATAAACTCGGTTGACAGAGATGGTTCTAAACTAGGTTATGATTTAGAACTCGTGAAAAGCATCTGTCAGGTTGTAAAAGTCCCAATTATATGCAGTGGTGGTGCTGGTAAACCTGAACATTTCCTCAAAGTTTTTGAAGATACAGAAGTTCATTCAGTTGCTGCTGCCAATTTTTTCCATTTCACCGAACATAGTGTCACTCAAACCAAAGCTGTTCTAAGAGCCAAAATGGACGTTAGGAATGATGCGGTGTTCAATTACAATCACAGCAAATTTGATCCATCTGGGCGTCTGAAGAAAAAGCCAGACCAGATCTTAGAAAGAATGCTGTTTGAACGTATCGAAAAGGAGTTCATCTGATCCAGGTATGTACACGTTGTTTGTACCCATCTACGCACCCACTACACCTAACATTTGATGAAAAAGGAGTCTGTAGCGGCTGCCGGGTTCACGAAGAAAAAAACAGACTAGATTGGAAAGAGCGTGCAGAAAAATTAGGTGAAATACTAAGGGAATACCGAAATAGGTCTGGGAACAACTACGACTGTGTTCTTCCAGTAAGCGGGGCAAGAGATTCGTATTTCATCGTACACACTGTTAAGAAAATATACGGGATGAACCCTCTTCTCGTCACTTACAATAAGCATTATAATACCACTGTAGGAGTAAGAAACCTAGCAAATCTACGTATCCAGTTTGACTGCGATATCATGACGCAGACAATAAATCCAGAAACTGTAAAAAAGATTACTAGGGGAACACTACGAAGATTTGGAAGCATTTATTGGCATTGTATAGCAGGGCAGACCGTCTTTCCGGTACAAATTGCAGTTAAATTCAAAATTCCACTTATTGTCTGGGGTGCACATCAAGGAGTTGATCAAGTTGGAATGTTTAGCCATCTTGATGAGGTAGAAATGACTAGAAAATATAGAAAAGAACATGATCTGATGGGATATGAGGGCTTTGATCTCATAAATGAATTTGATCAAATCTCTGAAAAGGATGTGCAGCCTTATGAATATCCGGATAACCAGGAGTTAGAAAAAGTCGGCATAAGAGGAATATATCTTAATAATTATATACGTTGGGATTCACGGTTACAACATGAAGAAATGATAAAAAGATACGGATATGAAACAGCTCAACAAACGCGAACTTTTGATACATACAACGATGTTGATTGCTGGAATTATTCAGATATACATGACTATATAAAGTATGTGAAACACGGCTATGGAAAGGTTGTCGACCATGCTTGTCGAGAAATACGATTAAATCATATGACAAGAGATGATGGAGCAGAATTTATAAAAAAGTACTCCAAAAAAAGTCCAAAGAATTTAGAATTGTTTTTGGACTGGATAGGAATGACTGAGAACTCATTTCATTATATCATTGATCAACACAGAAACAAAATTATATGGGAAAGGGATAATATTTGGAATTGGAATATAAAAGAGGATTTTTTAGCAAGTATTATAAGCCACAAAAAAACAGAAATTGAAAATGGGCGAAAGAGATATAAAGAATTCAAAATGACTCAACTGGGTGTATCAAAAGATAGGAAAGGAAATTACATTTTAATTGGCAAGGGTGTCAATTGAGAATGAAAGTCAGAATATACCAAGGAAAACTGTGGCTCGTCTAGCAAGAAAATTCCACAATGCTTCTAAACTTCTATTTGCTAAATTTAAAATAAGGGAAAGAAATCATGACGGGATACAAAGACAACAGTTTGAGAAAATATTAAAAGAATTTCTTCCTGTAAATTCAAATGAAACTAACCCAGATGATTGCTTCCTGATTGACGGATGCTGGGATAATCCGAATTGGTGGTGGAGATGCCATCTTATCCTGAATGCATTAAATACAAATGGTGCAAAGAAAAAAGGTGTATTAGGATTTTCTAATAATGAAAAAGTCAGAACTACGTTTGATAAATTAGATATTGAACCATATGAGATTAAAGATTTTTGTCAACCGAAAAAAAACTATATAAAGTTAGCAGAAGGATATTTAAATCAGATCAAAACAAATGGTGATATTCTGAATTTGGCGTTTCATCGTGATATACCGAATTTTATAATTTATGACTGGCTATTGAAAAGACAACAATCTCCATCAGTAAATATAAAACATAAAATGCTGACTGAGGATATTGTTTTAGCGATGCAAACGATAGATGCTTGTTATGAGATAATTAAAGTTACAAAACCAAAAGTTCTAGTAATAAGCCATGCTTGCGGTCTTCCTTATGCTGCACTAATTATGGCGGCTTTACAAAAGAAGATCAAAATTATCGTTGGACACGCTGAATATTCATTAAGTCGCTTTTGGAAAATCGAGAATCAAAGTGATTTGCCGTATTTAGCAAATGTTCCATCAGCAAAAGATATTAACGCTCTTACTTATATACAGAGGAAAAATTTAATAGAAACTGGAAAGGCTTATCTAAAAAGGAGAAAAAAAGGATTCGCAGTAGATATTGGGGCCAAATATAAAGATAAAGCAAAGGAGTGTTACGAAAGAGGGGATATAAAAAGACATTTCAATTGGGAGAAAAACCAGCCGATAATTGTCATTTATTCAATGAGTTGGTTCGACTATCCTCATATTTATGGTGATCTTTACTTTAGAGACCCCTTAGATTGGTTAGAATCAACATTAAGAAAAATTAACCAAATTAATAACTGTTACTGGTTGCTACGACCTCATCCAATGGACCAATGGTATCAAAAACTGACTCTTCATGACCTTTTACCTAATGAATTACCCAAACATATTGGGCTAGTCCCGTTTAGCTGGAATGGAGATGCTTTGATGGAATCAGTAGATGGGATGGTCACTATGTATGGTACAGCTGGCATTGAGTATGCCGCTAGCGGTATACCGGTACTAGTTGGAAGTAAGGGGTGGTACGGTGATTGTGGGTTCGTTGTATGTCCAAAATCCAGAGATGATTATTTAAATAAACTGGGTGAGAAGTGGTGGGAATCTGATAAAATTGAGGAGCGAAAAGAACTGGCCCAAATATTTGCTGGATGGCACTTTTGCGGCCCTGATTGGCAACAAAATTTCTTCATGAAAGACGATAGCGCTCAGAGCCAAATTTATTTTGACTTTGACAAATTCCTCTTTAACAACAAAGAGCCGATAAAAGTTGAAATGGAAACGATCAAACAATGGTTCACACAAAATCAGGTAAGTGGCTACCACTCCTATAAAATGAAAGCTGCGAGCGATTATCAGTTAGGAAATACAAATTAAAGGATGTTCTATGAAGTTCCCTACAGAATTCATGATAGGAAGTAAAAAGGTGGGAGGGGATGCACCTTGTTTCGTTATCGCTGAAGCTGGGGTAGCACATTTTGGTGACATGAAGCTCGCAGAAGAACTTGTTGATTTAGCAAGCGATGCTGGTGCTGATGTTTTCAAAACTCAGATCTTCGATGTCGAAGTTATGATTTCAAAATATGCGCCGGAATGGAAAGATAGATTGAGACCGAGAAATCTTGATTTTGATCAAGTCGCAGTACTGAAAGATCTATGTGAAAAAAAAGGTCTTATTTTTATGACAACAGCACATGATGAATCTCGTATAGAATGGCTAAAGAATTTAAATGTCGATGCAATTAAAGTTGGCTCTGGTGAAAAGACTAATCACCCATTTATAGAACAATTGTCATCTTTAAAAAAACCAATGATTATTTCAACAGGTATGTGCAACGATGATGATGTCAAAGGAATATTAAGAGCCGTAGAATATGGGGGTGGAAGTGAAGCAGCTCTTCTTCATTGTGTAACTAGTTATCCAGTTCCACATGATCAAATCAACCTAAATTCAATGAACACGTTAAGTAAATATTTCAATGGGCCAATTGGTTATTCAGATCATTCGACTGATGGGTTACCAGTTATAGCAGCAGTTGCCAAGGGGGCAAAGGTCATTGAAAGACATATAACAATATTGAAAAACGTTCCTAATGCCCAAGATTGGAAAGTTTCAAGTGACCCAGATGATTTTCCTAAACTTGTCAGGGAGATAAGATCAGTAGAAAGTATGCTGGGTACTGGAATTAAACAAGCAGCCCCATGTGAAAAAACAGGTGAGGAGTGGGCTTTAAAATCTCTTGTCACATCAAGATTTTTAACTGAAGGTCATACAATAGAGAAAAAAGATGTATTAGCAAAGCGTCCGGGAACAGGTATTTCACCGACTGAAATAAATCAAATTTTAGGAAAAAAATTAAAGAAGGATTTGGAAGAGGGTGATATGTTTGAGTACAAGTACTTAGGATAAATTTCTAAAACAATGTAATTAGTAGTTAAAGGTAATAAAATGAAAGTATTGATACTTGGTGGTGACGGTTACTTAGGTTGGCCAACAGCTATGTTCTTTTCTCAACGTGGTGACGAAGTTATGGTTATCGATAATTTTGCGAAACGTAGATGGGAATTGGAGGAAGGTGTTCAACCCCTAATACCGATAGCAACTTTACATCAAAGAATTGAACGTTGGCGTTTGGTTTCTAATAAAACCATAAAATTCGCAATTGGAGACCTGCAGAACCACAGATTCATATATAGTACTCTTGAAGAATTCTTGCCCGATACAATTATTCACTATGGTGAACAACCTTCCGCCCCCTATTCAATGGCTAGTAGGGAATCAGCGGTTTATACACAGGCTAACAATGTTATAGGTAATCTGAATCTATTATTCGCAATTAAAAAATTCTGCCCAAATGCCCAACTCGTCAAACTGGGTACAATGGGGGAATACGGGACGCCTAATATAGATATTGAAGAAGGTTGGTTAGACATCACTCATAACGGTCGTACCGACAAGATGCTCTACCCCAAAAAACCAGGAAGTTTTTATCATCTTTCAAAAGTTCATGATTCAAGCAATATTGAATTTTGTTGCCGTATCTGGGGGCTTAGGGCGACTGATCTCAATCAAGGAGTCGTATACGGTATTGAAACTGATCAAACAATTTTACATTCAGAATTAGAAACTTCATTTCATTACGATAGTGTTTTTGGTACAGTTTTAAACAGATTTTTAGTTCAGGCTGCAGTGGGTATCCCATTAACTGTTTATGGAACTGGGGGGCAAACTCGTGGATTTTTAAATATACGTGATACTATTGCATGTGTAGCCCTTGCTGCGGATAAACCAGCTGAATACGGTGAATTCCGTGTTTTAAATCAATTTACTGAGCAGTTTTCAGTTCAGCAAATAGCTGATCTTGTAGTTGCAACTGGAGCAAGAGCAGGCATAAATGTTAAGGTGAATCACATTGAAAACCCAAGAGTTGAACAAGAAAACCACTACTACAACGCAAAACATTCCCGGTTAATTGATCTTGGCCTCAAGCCAAACTTATTAGATAATAGCACACTGGATAATATGTTCAGTGTTGTCTCTTCGCTTAAAGATAAGGTTGAACTGAAATCATTTTCACCAAACATTAAGTGGGTTTATAAATAGACTCCAAAGAATAATCGGATTAGAAAATTGAATAAGATTTCGCGCCTTAAAATACTTGTTTTTATCGATCTTGACATAACAATACGTCATTTTGTAAAAACTGGAGCATTTAAAAAAATTAATGAATTACACGAAGTCGTATATGTTTTCAACATTGATAATACTACAAACAAAAAGGGGGTTCATACAGATCCAGAAACATTAGGACTTCCTCAGATTCGCTATACAACAATTCCTAGGAAAAGAACTGGAGAATGGTTTCCTCTGTATCTCACGACTGTACTCAAATATCAAAGGGGACTTCCGAATTATAAGGCTAGGAAATCAGATGCAATCCGTCAAACAAACCGATCTTTTGTTTGGAGGTCAATCCTCCTTGGTTTACCTGGAATTTACCAAGTTTACAAAACATTCAAAGTACACAAACTTGGTATACACAAATCTGTCGAGGACCTGATTGTAGGTGAAAAACCGGATGTTTTGGTCCATCCAACAACTTTGAATGGCTACTACATTAATGAGTTATTGCAAATCACACAAAAGATTAAGTTACCGCTCATCTTATTAATGAACTCATGGGACAATCCCTCAGCAAAAGCAGTATGTACGGGATTTCCTAACAAATTAGTGGTCTGGGGAGAACAATCTCGCAGGCATGCCGTAGATTATATGAAGATGCCAAATGAAAAAATTGAAATATTTGGTGCCGCGCAATTTCAGATATATCGTGATCCTCCATTGCTTACAAGATCGGAGTTGTGTGAAAAATTTGATATTCCTGAAGGGAAAAAAATTATACTTTATGCAGGTGCGGGGTCAGGTAGGCACGAGACTAAATATCTTAAAATGTTGGATGTTGCAGTAGAAGATGGAATTTTAAAAGATTGCCATATCTTGTATCGTCCGCATCCATGGCGTGGTGGGCTTGGTCCAGGGGAAGAAGATTTCTTTTCGCTAAAATGGCACTCTGTAACTATGGATCCACATTTAAGAGAATATTATCAATCAGAGGTTATTCAACCTACTGGCAGAGTATGCATGATCGATTATTCTGTCTCAAATAGACTGTTGACAGTAATTGATGCAATTATATCCCCTCTATCAACCATGTTGATTGAGGCAATGACACTGGGTAAACCAGTTTTGGTTTTTTTCCCAGAAGAGTACCACGGAGAAGAATTAAGTACTGATGAAGTGCATTTTGCTGATGTACTCGCTATACCAGAAGTTAATGTTTCTCTTAATTCCAAAGAATTCAATGATGCAGTATTGAATCTTAAAGAACAGATAGGAAATAAAGAATTGTCTGAAATCTTGCAAGATGCATCAAAGTTTTTTCATTTACAAGAAGGTCAAACTTATTCTGAAAGGTTGGAACAATTAATCACATCTCAGTGTGAGGAAAGAAATTAGGTTAAATGATTCCAGTAAGAGTTATAGCCCGAATGGATATTAAAGGTCCAAATTTAATCAAAGGTATACAACTTGAGGGCTTACGTGTTGTGGGCGACCCGCATAAATTTGCACAAAAATATTACTCTGAAGGGATTGATGAATTAATTTACATTGATTCTGTAGCAAGTCTTTATGGTCGAAATAATTTACTAGATATTGTTGAAAAAACAACCAAAGAGGTATTTATTCCATTTACAGTTGGGGGAGGAATTAGGAAGATTGAAGACGCTCGTAAACTTCTTTTGGTTGGCGCAGACAAAATTGCGTTGAACACTGCAGCAATCGCGAATCCGGAATTGATTTCAGAATTGGCTAATATATTCGGATCACAATGCATTGTCATTTCAATTGTAGCCAAAAAACAGATGAATGGAGTATGGGAAGCCTATACTGAAGGTGGAAGAGAGCATACAGGATTGAACGTCATAGAATGGGCTGAACAGGCATTAGAAAAAGGTGCAGGTGAAATACTGCTCACGTCAGTGGATCAGGAAGGGACTTGTAAAGGATATGATATGGAATTACTCAGATCTATTACAAAGTGCTGTACCTCACCTGTTATAATTTCAGGTGGAGCAGGTAACACAGATCATTTAGTTGAGGCGGTGACCTGTGGTGGTGCTGATGCCATTGCAATAGCTTCAATGATACATTTTGAAAAAAGCAATATTTTAGAGATAAAGAATAAATTGATAAGCAAATCAATTCCTGTACGACCATTAAACTAAGAATAAATAACTAAAACATATATATTAATTAGTAAGAAATCATCTTCATTTTTGCAAAGAAAGAAATGACACAATAAAACTTGTGCAACTACAAAAATTCATAATAAAAAAAATAAAAGGAAAGTATGAAATTTAAGAAACAAGATAATATTGATATTTGGTTGTGTGATCTTACTTATACCCAACAAACAATTGCATCTGATATCATGCCTAATGCTATTGGATGTATTGCAACTTATTGTAAAAAGAATCTTAAATATCCAGTCAATTTTGAATTAGTAAAAAAACCCGAAGAACTGGCAAGGTGGTTTTTTGAAAAAAGAAGACCTAAAATTATTGGATTCAGTAATTATGCCTGGAACTTTAATATATCAATGAAATTTGCGGAACAGATAAAAAGAAACTACCCTGAAATAATAATTGTTGTAGGGGGTCCAAACTACCCTTTAGATCTGAAAGAAAGAGAAGTATTGGTCAATAAACATAATTATGTAGATTATTTCATATCAAAAGAAGGTGAAAATGCTTTCTTAACACTCACTGAAAACCTCATTTTAAATAGTTTTAAGAAAGAAAAAATTAATGAAAAGTTAGGAAGTACTGACTACATAAACCATCAAGGTAAATTTATTTTCTTCGAAAAATACGCAGAAAGAATTAAGGACCTCAATCAAATTCCCTCACCTTATCTTGAAGGTTACATGGATAAATTTTTTGATGGAATTTGGCTCCCAATAATTCAAACCAACAGGGGGTGTCCATTCACATGTACTTTTTGTGTAGAAGGGGGGGACTTTTATACAAGGGTCTATAAATCATCAATTGAGAGGACAAAGAACGAATTAAATTATATAACCCAAAAAATGTACGATATACCTAACAATGACAAACGTTATGACCTTCATATAGCAGACTCAAATTTTGGGATGTATAAGGAAGATATTGATGTGTGTTACTTAATAAATGAACTGCAAGCTAAATTCAATTTTCCAGAATATATTAATGTCGCAACAGGAAAAAACCAAAAAAAGAGAGTATTACAGGCAGCAAAGCTTCTTAACGGAGCATTAAGATTATCGGGTACCGTGCAAACTATGGATCAAAAGGTTTTAGAAAACATCAAACGGAAGAATATCAACCTTCAGGAATTAATTGAACTGGCATTAAAAGCAAAAGAACTTAACGCAAATACTTATTCTGAGATAATCTTAGGGCTTCCCGGAGATTCACTTAAAGCACATCTGGGTTCGATTGAAGAAGTGATGAATGCTGAGTTTAATATAGTATGCTTATATCAATTGATGCTTCTACCTGGCACAGACATGGGTTCGCCAGAGTCGCGAAAAAAATTCGGTTTTAAAACTGCTTTCAGAGTCTTACCAAGGTGTTATGGATCTTATGATTTTCTTGGTGACCAAATTAATTGTGCTGAAATTGAAGAGATTTGTATAAGTAATAATTCTTTAAGTTTTGATGAATACTTGCAGGCTCGAAAGATGCACCTTATTATCAATTCTTTTTATAATGACGGTATTTTCAAAGAGATTTTCCCCTTTCTAGATTTTGCTGGTATAAAAAAATACGACTGGTTAGTAAAAATATATGAATCACAAAATGACCAATTTCATGAGTTAATAGAACTTTTCCTTAGCGAAACACGTAAAGAACTCTTTGATTCTCGTGAAGAAATTACAGAATTTATTCAATCTGAAGAACATATTGAGGAATTTCTGTCTGGCGAACGAGGAGCAAATTTAATCTTCAAATATAAACTCATTTCAATTTCTCAATATGCGAATACATTATATGAAGTTGCGGTAGAAGCTATCAAATCTCTTCTAAAAGAAAAACAAACCATGGAATTGTATCCCATAACAGAAGAAGTTTTTCGCTACTGTACCATGAGAATGCTTCATATTTTTGACCTTGGAATTAATGAAATAGAAGATTCGTTCAGTTTTGATATTGATAAGATTTTCCAGAATCAAGACCATGAAAATTGGATGAAATACAAATATGAATCACCAAAATTATTGTCATTTGTTCGGAGCAAAGAACAAGAGGATTTGTTAAGGAGATATCAAAAAGTGTATGGGACAGATACTATTGCGCTTACAAGAATCATCTCGAAAGTTTATGTGGGTAAACTTTTGCGTCAGTCAACTGATAAATTAATTGATCGTGATGAGCTCAATCAAATTGGATTTGGACAATCAAAACTTTCAGGACTTAATCCATTTATATAGCTTAATAGTTTTATGTAATTTGTTCGTTAATATGTTAAATAAGCTTACACGTTTTTCTATTCCGCACTAAGAAAAAATTTATAAAAAGATTTATCACTATCAGCTTTAATT
>JACLAC010006133.1_pt1 | contig 16265 bp, 11 predicted proteins | sample 8027881 | NCBI WGS metagenome assembly JACLAC01 (sample SAMN15725517, study PRJNA655200) | protist metagenome | isolation source: fluorescence activated cell sorting (FACS) single amplified genomes of... | place: Spain: Blaines Bay Microbial Observatory, Mediterranean Sea | collected 2016-01-19
AATATGTTCTTATTATCGGTGGAAGAAATTCCCATTCGGATCTACTAAGAAATGTTTTTAAATTCAATGGAACTCAATGGTTTTCTTTTGGAAAATTAAATAAACCTAGATATGATCATAATTCAATTTATTGGAATGGAGCTGTTTATGTTATTGGTGGAGAATACAATCGGGATGGTTGGAATGGTACAAAAACAAAAATGGAGATTTGGAATATAAAAGACTCTTCAGATCAATTCAAAACTAAAGAAAACTGGCCAGAGTTATTCCACTGGACAGGGCCACATTTATTCATTGTTCCTGATTCATTTTTTCCAGACCACTGAAAATATTTCATCCGGAATGGTTCATCTAGTATGTTCCTTAAAACCCGTGAACCACCCTAGTTTCATTCCTTGCTATAACTCAAATAAACGGAATTAATACACGAATCTTGAATAAAAGAATTTTTTATTAAGCCGTTTTACCAAGAAATTTCCGAGACGAAATTTTGATGGTAGAATTTATTGTTTGACTGAAATTTATTTGTGCTCGGGAGCATGCATTGTTAGGTGGAGCACAACTGGCCGACAAGTTGTCCAAAACTTGGAAAGTCGCTCTTGAAGTGAAAGGTAGTATAAAGACTTGTATAAAGCGACGGACACTATCAGTATTCATTGCTTGAAATGTTTCCGATATAGTTTGGCTAAACTATATTTATCTAATGCTTGTATATTTGCATGATCGATTTCAATATGACGATCGTAATGTAAGCGACAATGAAATTTCTGGTGACAAATCCAATTATCCGCGATACGAGCAGTACATTCGAATTTTCTTTCGTTTGTTTCTCCAGTTCCCATGCAATCGCTATCACATACACTCTGCCTCTCCTGCCGCCCTCGATGGATAGAAACATGTGACTTTAAACGGTGAACTGATAGAAAAGTTTTCACAATAGCCCCTGGGGCCCTCCGCGGTTCTTGATGATACCAGTCTTCCAAACAAGCAGTGCAAACATAGCGTTTCGGTTCTTCATCAAAAAAAGTTTTTTTCGGTTCAGTTTCGCATTCCGACGGATCAGCAGACCTTTTAAGATTTTTTTCTTGTTTCGATGCTGTTGTTGATGATTGAGGTATATCATCCAATGATATGGAAGAATTCTGCTCTTTCTTCACTTCTTCTTGATTTGGAATAAAAGGGGGAATCTCGCCATTGCTTGCTTGCCGCTGCTGCTTTAATTTTAGATTCACTTCATTGAAACGAGCATCCAAAGATTTCTTCTCAGCTTCTAATATATCGATTTGCAACTGCTGTCCTTCTAATTTTTTGTGGATAAAGTCAATTTCCACTGTTTGAGCTTGGTTTTTATCGTGTAAGGATTTGATAATCTTCACTTGATCTTCAATTTTTATATTTTGTGCGGCCATCGCATTATTCAGGCTACTTATTTTCTTTTCTAGTCTTATATTCTGTAAACCAAGCAATTTCTCAGCTTCGTTAAATCTCTCAACTTCCTTTTTCCATGCTTGTTTGATGTCAAAAGTGGTGTCTCTAAGTAGCTCAAACTTTTTTTCTATTTCGTTTGTAGATTTTTCCATCCTCAAGTATCGTACGATTTTTGTGAATACTCTCAAATGATTTACGACGGATAAAGGCTATGAAATATTGGTGCCCCACGGTGCATCACTTCCAGTGCTCTTCCGAAGAGTCCCTTCGAATCGAACGTACTTAGCCTATCGAAGGCTTCGATATCGATTTTCGGACCCTAAGTACGTTTAAGCCGAAATGTTATTCATGGATTAATATATGCTGTGTTGAAATACTTTGCATAGATCCTAGTCTATTTTTTGACAATTTGATCATTTCGTTTTCAGATCATACTCGAACAGTTTGTGGGTGGCCCTCGTTGGGACGAGAAAAAACGTACAGTTTGAGTCCACTCTTGATACAGAGTTAGTTCATATCATATGAATCATATGTTATGGACCATATAGTTTGAACCATATGATATGGGCCATATCATTTATCATTATATCGGCCATCAATGAAAATGATAATTTCAGCTTGCCAAAAAACTCTATGATCGAGATTTTGCACAATTAAAGATACATAATATTATTTTGTCATTTTTATTACGGAATAATAAATAATAGTAATATATTAAGGCAGATAAAGAATATGTAATAAGGGTCCCATTAAAGGGACTTGGATATGTTCCAATAAGCGAACATTTCACCCTTGTCCCTGTATTTGAAATTGGGTTCCTTTGTTGGGTATGGTACCCTTAAACGCAAAATATAATTGGTGAATAAGGAACATCCGGATATATTGGTGAGCCCATTATGTTGCTATTGTTCTTATGGTGGGGACACCCTTAAGTTCCGAGTCACGTGATTAGGGAAGTTCAACGTCACGTGGGTAAGTAGATCACGTGGTGGCACTAACGAGTAGGACAAGCGGGACCTATACAGAATAGGATAGGTGTGGAGAGTTTATGAACATTCCTAACTTTGAGTCTCTAGAAAATTAGAGGGAAAATTTACAGCAACTCTGACGTGCACTAGTGGTGGCGCTAGAGAACGCGTAGTAAGACCACTAGTGACGATAGAGATCTAGAACACTTATTAAGACTTCTACTAAAAAATAGAAATCTAGAAATATACATTTTACCCTTATTAATTCGAATTTAGTTTAGCATCTATAAGCAGAGATTTTTGAATGGTCCCAAATGCATAGTTCTGTTTTGAGTCATTGAATTGCTCTTTGGCGCCCTCTCTCTGTCGAGTTTGTTTTGGATGACGTCACAGAGTTATATGTGTGCGATGACGTCACGAGTCTTTAGCGCCACCGGTGAACCAAATCAATCACTATTAATTTGAAGAATGGAGATATTTCCCGAAATTGTGTGCACGACCAATCAGAATCAAGTTTAAGTGTGCACGATGCACACACTGCACTATCATATTTTGGTGTGCACAAAACACATGCAAACATCTTAGGCAGTGAGTTTAGGCACTCAGCCAGTTTTCGCTCGTATAATGGCGCCACCACTAGGGGCAGCACAACATCATTTGCATAGTGTTCAAAGTGTAATATTGAAAAGGCCTAGGCTGGGTAATGCACACAAAGTGGTGGCGCTATAGAGAGACTTTAGATCTCATTAGCGCCATCAAGTGGACACTTTCTGAATAAATAAATTACAGTGAGAGTCGAAGTTGGTTAAATATTTTTAAACTTTCTTCCCAGCGATCATTCCACCAAATGTGAAATCTCCTTCAGGGAATTGGAAGACCAACTCTGGGTATCCAGGCGCACCTAAAAATAAAATTTTAAGATTTTTGATCACTTGATGGTAGGGTCCCGGCGGTGCATTGGTCATGGTCGAATTGGTGGTCGTATCATTAGAACCGCCTTGACTAGATGATTCTTTTGAATCCAATATTGCGTGGGTCGGACTACTATAATATAGGTCTTACCATTTGTGACAATTTTTAGCACAGAATCATGTTTCTTGTTATTTCGGGCCAAACGATCGGTCAAGACAGTTTGTGTCCATGACGAGAGAGATGCTCCCAAATAAAATTGTGATCCTGAAAAAGTTATAAATTAAATTCTGTTACGTAATAATACAATTACGTTATACTATTAGGTAAAAAATATGAACTTACTAAAACCAATTTCTTGTTCAACAAAAGATGCTTTGTAGTTGTTATCCAAGAATTCTGGTCCCATAGTCTTGTTCGAGAATTTCATAACGTCGTCCATATAAAAGAAATTTCCGGGGAAGGATGAATTCAACAAACGAATAAGATCGATATTCTAAAATTATTATTTATATAACTTATCTTAATAATCCTCCTCGGCGGGTGAGCTCTTCGACACGAGTTCGATTCATCCTCATCTGGCTGCGCGCTCGGCAGGATATGATCAGGGGCGAACTTACATTTGGTGGTGAAGCAAGATAAACAGTTTCCAAATTATATTCGGCCATTTTCGCTTTGAGATTATTAACGAACATTGATCGGGTGTTTTCATCATATGTCAATCCCATAATCAATTTACAAATCTCCTTGTTACGCTCTCTAGCGCCCTTTGGTCTCGATGGTTTGCACCTAGAAAGATTAGAGGTCATATTGAGATCATATTGAGATCATTTTTGAGTCAAATTTTGGAACTTACATATCGAGCCAATCGGATTCATATCGCCAATGCACAAAGAGATATGGTTTGTTATTAATAATTTTTTCAATGAAATCTTGCGAAAATCGTCGAATCACAGTCGGTCTCAAGAAATTTCTGGCAATTTCGGTAAATTGGGCAAGCCATTGCTCTTGGTCTGGCAAACACTTTTTACCATAGACCATGCCAACACATTTGTAAGAGGTGATATCGACCGTGGGTGGCTTTTGTTCGGGACAGACTGTTAGACCACATGTTTTTGGATTCAGTTCCTCCATTGACTTGATTAAAATCTCTTTTTGGACGGGCATATTGATAGCACGTTGAAAGTGGACGATACCTTCGTATCGTTTTTCATCAATTGTTCCACATTTTACCAAGGCATCGATTTGCTGATTGCACATAACTTGCATCTCACGCATACCTTGAACTGGCATAACCTTAAAAACTGATTAGTTTGGGTCAAGGCTTAGTTTGGATCAGGCCTCCACGGACGGACTTCGTTCATCTGTCCAGCCGTCTACCTTCGTCCATATTTTAATATTTGTAATGGTCCGTCGTCCGCATCCGTCCATGAGGTGGACGATCGGAGCTTAAATTTTGATGACCAAAATTTGGTCCGTTGTCCACATGGACGGGTGGATTGTCCGCGGACGACGGAGGAGACCTGGTTTGGGTTGAGGTAAATGGCTTCTTTTGATAAGCCCGAAAGTAAAGCGGATAACCTACTCTTGACCTTAGCGGAAGATTTATGTCCTCGATGACAGTCAAACTCTAGTTTTCAAAAATGTTCTATAGGGGGTGGGAAATAATTACCTTTTTGAGCATTCCAACGTCAATGGTGTCACCAGCAGGCCAGACCAAATCGACTGTATAATTTGTATCGAAGATAGGTAATACGAATGGATTCTTGGCAGCATCTCCCATACGAGGATGTCTTAATTTAAATATAAAGTTTCTGCTACGATTCATGCTACGTCATTCGAACGGACTCCGAACAAGCTCCGATCGGCTGTGGTGAGTCATAATTATAGGGGGATGAGATTAATACCTGTGAAATACGGGAACTGTAACACCTCTTCCCATTCCATAGGCATCAACGGCACCTTGTCTGAGTAAACGGAACAAGTTATTTGGTCCCATATCGAAATACAACATAGGTAAGAGCCATCCTTTTGCCTGTTCGCTTCCCTAAATATCGATTAGTCTTTTTACCCACGCTTTTCAACCGCGGTTATAAGATGGTTTTACCGCAGTATGAACCACTCATGATGGTATGACCGCGGTATGAACCACGAAGGAACCGCGGTTCTTTGATTTGAAATCCCACAAAAAAGGTTCATGGTCAACAAAAATAAAAAAATCGGTATAAACCACATATTATGAATAAGTCTAAATGTCGCCTGATTAAATGCTGAATGAAGAACCGGCCCGAATTAAGAGCCTGGGCTTCCTTTTTCATCTTTCTTATATAGGTCTTCCCGACCATCTCATGACTTTTCATGAATTATGACTCATATCATGGTATTAGGAGCCAAAATAGCGAGTTATCGGGACAAAATAATGGTGAAAATGACTGTACCCCAGTTGTTTTGGCAATTTCTTCGCCAACATTTGAGTAATAGTCTTCATACCACTCAAACTGATGTTGATATGGTCTCGTCTCTGGGTCAATCTCTCCCTGTCGGGGATGGGGACGATATTCTGCGGCAGATATATGCACTGGTTCGTCCAAATTAATCCCAAGTTCGATTTTTTTCAAGTTCATTAACTCGACACGACCGACAAGACTTTCATATGTATCTTTAGCGCCCTCTTGTGGAGAACTTTCACTCTGGGCATCTTGATTTGTCGCTGTGGGTACATCGTCCCATACCGACTCAATTTGAATATGACTCATTTATGATGCTCTAGCTATCCCCAAAATTAAATCTCCTCTGATTGGTCGACGAATCACAATTGAGATCATCACAATCCTAAATTTAAAATATACAGCACAGCAAAATAATACAAAAACTCCGCCTACAGGAACATATTTACGTCTCTCTGGTAATAAATAAGTACAAAGCGATCCCTGATTCTTCATTTGAAGGATTCACAGAAATGATTATGGTTTTTTTATAGTCATAAAAAGTTAATTTCATAAATTATCATACTAAAGGCATCTAATGACTACTAGGGTCATTGACAAGGGTAATCTAAATGACTTTTAAATGTAAATCCAAGCCTTTTTACGTCGATTCTTTTTACTTTTACGCTCATTTCGATTTTGTGTGAATTTAACTGTTGGCTTAGTTTGGTTTTCAAATTGCAAAATTTTTCCATTGTCAATTTATCCGGAAAAATAATCCAAAGGTGACTCATTGGAGTCATTTTGAAAAAAAGGCCTTCAAACACTATAAAATGAGAATTCTGGAGAATTTTTCCATAAATTTTTAAATTTTTAGAAATTTTGGAAATTTTTTCCGGGAAAATTTACAGGTAGCTACTGTATGATAACACTAAAATGAAAACCAATCTTATCGTTATCGTTTCCTAGAAATCTTTCCACGGAGGAATCGTCTCTCATCCCTTATTTTCTGCCAGTAATTATGGGTTTTCTCTTTTTACATTATCATTTGTTCTATTTACAAAACTTTTGATTTTTCTGTTGAGAGTTTTTTTCTGTGTGGGCGAATAATCGGGGAGTGCTCAAAATGGGAGAATGAAAGGGATGACGTTTTTTGAAGGAAGACGGTTCAAAATTCATGCTCAATCAAAACCTACAATAGCGCCCCTAGCAAAACCATTTCAAAGATCAAATCTGATTGGCTAAAGGGCGAACCGGCAATATACTGATCACGAAATATCTAGAATCAAGTGCATGAATCATCGTCTGCCCGACCGCGCCCTTGAAAGTTTCATCTTACTGGTTTTTGACGGTAAAATAGCCCCATTTCCGGTATGTATACAGTTAGATACATGATTTCTTACCAACCGGTGCGATATCGCACTGCTCGCTTATTTAACATCTGATCAAGACCAGGGCTCCGTAGGACGGTCTAAAATAACTCGTCCTCTTCCTGTCCTGGTTCCCAATTCTGACCAATTTATAGAGGGTTTCTGAGGATTTCTATAGAAAATAATTCTATTTCTGCAGAAATAATTTTCTCGTGGATTCTGAGTGTCTCAAACTGAGGAGTCCTCAGTGAGGACCACCGACATTTTTTCGACTTTTATTGACCATGAAACTAAATCCCGGACAAAACACTTACGGCTTCTCCAGCTGGTGCTCCGGCAGGTGCTGCTGCTGGTATGGGTGGCAACGCATTAGGTTGAACAAGTGGTGGACCATCGTCAACTGGTAATGGTGCTGGTACTTCTGCTGCTACTGGTACAACGGGTTGGGGTTGGGCTGCTGGTGGTTCAACTGGAGGTTGGATCTCTGCTGCTTGGACAATTGGTTTGGGTGGATCTACAAGTGCTGGAACTGGGTTGATTGATGCTGGTTTTGCTGGAGGTATACCACCGCCGATAGGTGGCGCACTGTCGATTGCTTGATTAACTAAATTAAATAGTTAATAATTTTTCTAACTTTTTTTTCGAGATAACTGTTTTGGTGCGATATATCCCCTATGTATGGGGGATGATGCATTAGACAATAAAAGTGCCAAGGTGCGGTTTACCAAGATAATGTGGTTTTAATGCGTTCGTTATCCCAAGTTCAAGTCGTCATAAAATACCTAATAATTTTATGGCCTCTTTTGAGCCAATCAATTACAGTTGATTGTGAAACTGTTACAATAAAGACATCTGTATGTCTATTGAAATGTCATTCGACTCAGCAAAAGTGGTGAAATGCGGTGACCACGGTCATAAATGCGGTTAGGCTACGATTAGGCGTGGTAAACCGCACCGGTAAAAATCATTCGATTGTTAAACGATTATTGTATTTGGTTCAGTTCACAGCTGGTCTGTTCGACAAAAAACGGGCTGTTGAACTCTGGTTCAATTTGTTCTCAGTAGCTAGTCAGATCTAGAATGAGCACTAACCGTGTCAGAAATTCCTATCATTTAAAAATGATTCAGAATTCTAATGTTGGAACATGTGCGTACGTGACCTGAGTGATTCAACAAAATTGCAAATAAAAAAAACGGTAATCTTTTCTCCATTTTTTATATTTATCAGCAGTCAGCTTTTCGACCGAGGATGACTGGTTCACTTTGTCCCAGTGCGATCCAGTACGTTCCAGTTCGAACGGTTTAATCAAAAGGTCGTGCGTTCGAAACTTAAATTCAAAGTTCAAGCGACGAGCTGAAGGGTAAAGTGACCATACGATGGTCCTTTTTGCAATGATATGAACTCTGAACTGGACTCCGGTCTGGACTGGTCCGTCTATTGAAGAACCTAGGCGGTCTCGGTAGACTTGGAAAGGCCTCTTTTGAAAAACAAATAGAATACTGTGCGGAAAAATAGATACTTGAGGCGGCGTTTAAAATGAAAAACTTACTTGGCATTTGAAATTCTCCCGGTCTTGGTCCTGGGTATCTTGGATATTCTTTCAGCGTATTTGCTTCCAATATTTCAAGCATTAGATACACAATTGCGACAGCCCCTAGAAAGAAAATTTTTGATAAATTCGAAAACCATAAATGTTCGTTATGCTCATCATGATTATAATGTGTTAATTATAATGTGAAACCATTATGGTTTTTTGTCAAGGGTTCGTAACAAGGGTTAACATTGATCGAATTAAAATGCATCTTTTTATCCCTCTAGAAATACATTCCGATAAAGCTGCACTTGGTGAAAGTGCATAATTTATGCAGCATAAATTGATATAACTTCATATATTGTAAATAATAACAATTTCAGTTACAATTTCAATCGAATCAGTTTGAAAAGATTGCTTAGACAAGTTTTAATTTAGATGGTTGAAAAATTGCGTTACCGAGATAAGAAACGCGGCATCAAATTCTTTGGCGTACAACCATCTAAAATGAAACTCGCCAAAGATTTCGCAAGGATGCTTTTTCAAAGAATATGAAACTGCAAAAAACTGCTTAACTTTAAAATAGTAAAAAATGCAGTTTTAATTTGAAAATGACACATTTTAATTTGTGCAGAAGAAAAAGTGCATTTAAATATTGAAAAAAAGCATATTGATTTGAAAAAAGTGCATTTCAAAATTTGTGTGCAATTTGTGTTTGAAACTTACCTATCAGCTCAAGGGTGCGCTTCACATGTTTCTTCCTAAAAACCATTTTCCACATTTGGCTGCACGAACAGTGGTTTGGATATTCGAAAGAGAATTTAAAATTCGAACAGTCGAGAGTTCGTTCTAGAGTCCAGGTCCGTCTGGTCTTGAGAGTCTGTCTTGAGTGTATATATCCAAGTTCCTATTTAAAAGTCGTATAACAGAAGGCATGTGGTGGGCTAAACAAAATAATTCTTCGTCGAGTATGCCAGACGACCAGTTTTTATGTTAACATCACCAAATAAATACCATATAAGTACCAAATAAATACCAAATAAAAATCAATTCTCTCAAATTAACAATCTCATATGGGGTCTTTTTATATGGGGTTGGTCTCTTTTTAAGGGCTCCTTAAGGGCTCCTATACTGTGGGCTCAAGGGGTTGAATCGGGTGGTGGTGGACAGAGGTGGTGGAGTGAATTGTTTTGTCTCCACCATCCCGTGTTCTAGATATCCAATTCAGGCCTATTCATGATTATGATTGGTTGAATACATTTTTAAGCTCGTTTTTGATTGGCTGATAGAGATCTGTGTTTGCACCCTCTTTTTAAAGTCCAACCTCAGCGCCGGCCGAAGACTCGAAACCCCAAAGGCAATATCATTATTATTATTTTTTATTTAGACGTAAAATCAAAATTGAGAAATAGTACACGACAAAATCAAACCCTCAATCAACCCTACCCTTAATCCTAGAATTAATCCGATTGGTCATTTAATCCAGCCAATCAGAAGGATTAAAGTTAATTTCATGATTCAATGAAGTTTAATTCAAAAGTATTAAAAGTAGGTTTTTTAAAAAGAAATTTAATATTTAATAAAATATAAAATTAATTAAATAACTAAATTACTATTTTGTAACAAGAGTAATGTCACGTGATGTTAATGACGCATACATGTTCGGGTCACATATCACGTGACTGACATTGAGTACCACTCAACCTTTTCTTCTGAGGTGGTTGGAATGAAAAAAAGAATTCTTCTCGAAAAATCTCGAAATTTTCTAGAAATGCTAAAGCTGTGAAGAAAAGGCCATTTTCATCATTTGATTTAGCTGACATTTTATGGTTTTTAAGGTTTCTCTTGGTGATATCATCATAAACTGAGTCAATTCACTTGGAACACACTTTACACGTGATCCAAGTGAATTTTTTATCAAACACCATAAATATACTTGGTACTTACCGCAATGGGCGCCCGATATTTAGCTGTACATACTTCTTAATCTCTTGCACAGCTGGAAAACGGGGGTTGGAAAGTTTTTTTTTATTTTTCTTCTCGATTTGTTGTCAATCAAAGTCAGTCTTAAAAAATCAAAAATTTAAAAATATTCAAAATTTAGTCAAAAATTCACAATTTTCAATTTGAAAAAACTTTTTTTCGTTTCGAAAAAATAATAACTCTAAGATTTTTTTCGCTTTCAACTTTCTCTATTAAAATAAATAAATATATTAAATAATTAAAATATAAAATGTGGCAATATTGTTTAATTTAGTGTCGTTTTGTGTTGCCGTGTTTGGTGTATCTCGCCGCGTTTTGGCTCTGTTCGTGGTACCGAATGCCTCAAGTCATACCATTCTTATTCTTAAGAACCCCTCCGCACCAATGCGTGCTCACCTCACCCTCTCCACCAACACCACCAACCCAACCCCAACCTATACTCTTCTCCTTAACAATATATTCTATACTATTCCATGACTCTCCAACCCCATATTTAACATCCCCATAACCCCCATATAATCTAGAAAACTTTAAAATCTTGGTTGAAATATGGGATTTTTTTTCTCTTTTGAATATAAAAAAAATTTCATGAAATTTTAAACGATAATGACGATAGCGGTATAATCACCATCTCATTTTCACCTCTCTATGTTCCATTTTAAGTTCCAAGACTCTCTACTGTGGTTTATTCTGATATAAACTTGCAAAGAAATGATTAATGAGCTGAGATCCCTAATGGAGGTTGGCTCTCCTGAAAATTTTTTTGTCAATAAACGGCGCCTGGGGCAGTTTCAATATCAGAACCGCCGAGCCGCATAAAAAAACGCATAGTTCAACCCTTTTTATTCGAAAGTTTCGTTCGAAATTCGCTCGGAACGAAATTCTAGATCAACGAAATCTCTCTCGCGAAATCTTGGGTAACCCTATGTATAGTTCATGTAGGGAACACATGGCATCAGGGTTACTTTCGGACATTTGGCCGGATTTCTCTTTTGATATTTGGAATTCTCTCAACCCCGAATATAATGGTTACTTTTATTTTGACCATATTTGTAATATTATGATCATAAAATATTTAACAACCAATGATGAATCGGTACCGATTACATTTATGGCTCGTGTATCCTTAACAATCGGACGGGAACAAAAATTCTCTCTCATTCTCAGCTCAAGTTCATATCGGATAGCAACTTTTTTCATAAATAAAGTTGCCATCCTACATATGGTATATGGGAGGAATCGCCGAAGGTCAGTACTCAAATATGTACTGTAATTTTACAATACCATTTACTAGACAAAATAACAATTTATGCTGATCAAAGCGAAGTTAAATGCATTTGTTAAATAAGTTAACATTTTCCAGAGAACGCATAGGGTAGTTAAATCAGATTTTCTTTTTTTATTAAAGTACAGTTTTTTCTACCGTGTATTTTTCTTAAATGATTTACCGCCGAACCGCCGTTATAAAGTCGGTTCAAAAACTTGAGATTGAATAACCACCACTGTCTCGCCTACGATGTTGACTGACTCCACTGGACCGATTACTCAAATCGGACCGGTAGCACTTTGACCGGTCCGAAGTTGAACTTCGTCCGTCTGACTCCGATCCAGAATCAGCTTCCCAATATTTTGATTTTGTCTTTCGGCTTTTCATTTCATGTTTAGTAACACCGCTGGATTGTTTTCTGAAATGATTTATGGTTTTCTTTCAAATAAGCTTCCGTCGAGAATTATTACCCGTCTTTACGACGGTTACTTAGGTTTATAAATAAATACAGTCGATTATCTGACCGGCATATGATATGTTACATAACGATGAACTCTTAATTTTGACTTTTATTGCTTTCTTGGTATGACAGGAGGTCATTTTCGATCGGTTATCTACCAAAGTTGGTGCCAAACATGTTGGTTAAGACTGAAAATGGACCTAGGGATCCCCGAACCAGACTGTCAAAATTGGTACGATTTTTCCCACGTCCGGTCCAGTTCAACTGGTCCATGAATAAGTTCTTACCTTCGATATAAATTTCCCATAGCAATGGACAAAACAGAAATTGCGACCATGGTAGCAATGAGAACATATGCTAGCTCATTTTGAATCGAATCTTCATAAAGAAAATAACTTTACCTGGTTTTCGAACTCAAATTCTATTAATCGATTATGATTTGTCAATGTATTATCCAATCAGAAACCAGCCTAATCGCTCCAATACTACCTACAGTAATGACCATTGTAATTGATATAATTGTCCAAGATGGTTTTCGTTTTATAACTGCCCATAAGAATGCACAAAAGAAAAGAAATCCAAAAACTTATTTTAAGTTTCAAATTATAAAATTAGCGCCGAAAACGGACCGATTCGAATTTAAGGTCAGGCCAATTTTCGATTTGCATGACGTTACTTCTTGTATTTCGAAACTGAGCCTGAGAATATAGAAATTATGACAATTTCAGATGTTTCAAAATCTTTGGATGCAGCAGTTGTTGAAATCTCCGTTGATTCTGCAGTAGCAGTGGACATCCAAGCTGTTGCCTCCGCAGTTATTTCAGCAGTTGTTGCTACAGTCGTTGATAGAGTTGTTGCCAAAGTCTTTGCAGTAGTAGTTGTCATGGTTGACGTAGTAGTTGTTGTAGTCAAAGTTGACAATGATGTCGTTGTTGGCTCTGGAGTAATACCAGGAGTTATAACAGTACTTGCAGTGATTCCAGTGGTTGCAATGATTCCAGTGGTTGCACTGGTTACTGTTACAATTTCGCCTGTCGTCGTTCCAGTTGCCTGAGCTGTAGAGCTTTCTTCCCTTGTTTCAATGTAAAATGCATCGAATGATTTCATATAGAACATCATAAATGCGTATAATCTCGTTATCGAAACAAAAAAGGAAACGATCATTTCAATTTTTCTCTTTGTGAAAGTTTTTCCTTTTGTTTCATAAGCAGAATTTAAATCGCGGTTAGTTGCGAAATATTTTAGTGACGTTTAATATATATTTATTTTCAGTTTAATCACCCAAATATTTTTTCCATCTGGAAAGGAACATCCCATACGTAGGAGAGATTCCATGATTTCGGCATTTCATCTGGGACCGGCAGCCAAATCTAAGTTGCAACTCTGAATTCTATCGGTATCACGCAGTCCACATCCGCTGGCTGCCGGACCCACAGGAAATGCTAAAATCGCGGAATCTCCCCTATTCATACGTCATGAACAGTCACGAAGATAATATGAAGTTTGAAAAATCCGGTTTTTATTTTATTGTAGCCAAATTGATAAGAAAATGAGATATTCATAGAAGTATTGAAAAAAATTGTAAGGTTTGGATGCAGTGCGCCTTTTGTATCAACAGAAACGATGACCATGTTTTTGTAGACATTTCAGCTTTATGAGTTTTTTAATCAGCAGTGCTTGCTTTGGCGAAAGATTTCCAAATTGGCCGTAATTGTATTTGGAACCATGAAATCCAAGTCTTGCTGAAGAAATGCATGTAGCAAACAAGGCGATAATAAGGACAAAATTCATTGATATTGAATGATTTTCGGCTGTCTAGATTTGGTTGAAACCAACTCTGATAAAGATAGACTAAAAATTAAGTTCTTTTATATGGTGAAAGCTTGTTGCGTCAAATTACCTAGCGGAATTTTCCTAGCGGTATATAATTTTTTATAGGTTATAATAAAACCGTTTTATTCTGAATACCGTATACAAATTACGACTAATTTAATAAAATGAGCGATTATGAGGAAAATGAGCGACTAAATTTCATTATAGTCTTGGTATCCTTACATAATTAAGTGGAGTTGAGCAATTTTCCATTGACTTCCGTAAAAAAACTCTCTAGAAGATTCCATATCATCAGTCCAAATTATTCAACAAGCGCGTTTTCAAGACGATTGTTACAATTAAGCAGACATGCACCGTATATTAAACATTAAATTCACTTGTAACTGTTCACTATTTAACATTGAATTCACTTGTAACTGATGCTTGCTGGCATGGAGGATCGTTACAGTTACGAAAAAACAGTAACGTAACTGTTGTAACTATTTTGAAACTGTTTTTCAGTAACAGTAACGACTTGAAACTAAACTCGTAACGGTTTTTCAGTTTCAGTAACGGCTTGTTACTTAGTTGTTACTGTTTTTCAGTAACAGCAACAAATTGAAACTGTTTTTCCGTGACGAAAAAACTGCTGTTACTGAAACTGAAAAACAGTAACGACTTTAGTTTCAGTTTGTTACTGTAACAGAAAAACAGATTAAGTTTCAAGTTCAAGTCGTAACTGAAACTGAAAAACAGTTTCGGGTTAGTAACAATTTATTACTGTTGCCCGTTTCAGTTTCAGTAACAACAGTTTCGACAGTTTCGGCCGTTACGATCCTCCTTGCTGGATTCTCAAAGAAGATGACTAGGTGGCGCTCGGTCAATCATAGCTAGGGTCGGATCATGTCGACCAATCAGAGATTGAGATTAGTGCACCACTTGGAAAACCCACGTTAGCATTATTGAAAGAGATTCAACTTATGTTTATGCGTGCTCTACGTTGAAAATTGGCGCACCATATTTCCCACCCAGCGAATCGGTCTAGTTTGAAAGTTAGGGGATCCCTGGCTATGAAATAAATGAGTAATAGTAATGATAGTATTCTGAGTTATTTAACAAATAATGTCTATAATGCTTCTTAGTAAAACAATAACACTTGGTCACACCATGACGACCCAACTTGGCCCAATTGGGCACAGGAACAGGCAATGAGTCATCTCGCGATTCGAACAGAGATGTTCTAGATCTAATCCGTATTTTTCGATTTTTTCAAAAACCCATTTTCAAAATGTAAATTCAACAAATTGATCATTTTTGACATAACATTTTATTTAAAAAAACCATAAAAAATAATTAAATAAAATGAGCACGAAAGAGAAAAGAAAATTAATTGAGGGTTCGATCACCAAGGAATCAGGGTTCTCTGGACAGCCAGTTCGGACCCATTCGGGCCAATTTGACAAACTGCTCCACGAATCCCTGATAAAGGTTAAACTTCTTCATGAAGATCCAAGAAATAATCAACCAGGAAACGAACCCAAATGTCCGATTTTTCAGAAAATGGATAATTTGACCTATGTTCTGCCAAAAATGGGGAAATATGGGTAATTATGGGGCCTATATTGATTCGTTTGAAGTCAAATTGTGTCAATTAAATGAGGCGGCATCAAAAGTCGCGGCGGAAATTGCAGATTTTGAGACTCCATGGTTTCAAAGTTTAAAATTAATGGTCGATGCTGCTGGAGTCACTTTTGAAGACGAATTTGTTCCAGTAGAAGGGACACAAATGAATCAAGAGATTTCTGACAGAGTTATAAAGGTATCGTTTTTCAGTTAAAATGGCGACTTCGATGATTTTTTGGCCCAATAATTTTCATGTACAAATTATGGTCGAAGGTAAAAACGCCATTTTAGAAAAATTTTGAAATTTCATTATTGACGTCACAATTGAATTGTAATTTATTGAGCTTTTTGATGAGTTTTTACTATTCCCACCTACGCAACGTCAACCTACGAACCTAATTTTTACATGAAAATGATCGCAAGAGTCGTGTGGATCGTGGTCATTTTACCCATAAAATTGGTATTTTTGTAACGGTCCAATTGGTAC
>JACLAC010000901.1_pt1 | contig 16261 bp, 12 predicted proteins | sample 8027881 | NCBI WGS metagenome assembly JACLAC01 (sample SAMN15725517, study PRJNA655200) | protist metagenome | isolation source: fluorescence activated cell sorting (FACS) single amplified genomes of... | place: Spain: Blaines Bay Microbial Observatory, Mediterranean Sea | collected 2016-01-19
AACGGACGGAACCTTCCGGTTTACCGGCGTGGTCGAACGGGGCGCCAAGCTACAGTTCAGTCATTTGGGGTATGAGACAAAGTTCGTCGAAGTGTCGGATGACGGTATTCTTCTCGTACAGCTGCAGCCAAAGGTGCTGGGAAGCGAAGAAACCGTCGTTATTGGCAAACAGCTTCTGGGGCAAGCGCGTGCTCTGAGCACGCAGTTGCGCAATGCTAATATCACCAACGTGGTAGCGGCTGACCAGGTCGGGCGATTTCCCGATGCGAATATAGGCGATGCTCTAAAACGGATTCCAGGTTTATCGGTTGAGTACGATCAAGGTGAGGCTCGCTTCGGGTTAGTTCGAGGAACAGAAGCGCGGCTCAACTCCGTTATGATAAATGGAGATCGCATCCCCTCGGCAGAGGGCGAAACGCGTGCAGTTCAGCTTGACTTAATTCCCTCAGACATGATTAGTGTCGTCGAGGTAATCAAAGCCGTCACGCCCGACATGGATGCCGATGCTATTGGTGGAGCGATAAACCTCGTTACGCGCACAGCCGGTGAGGGTCTGCGTGTCGCAGGTGCTTTGGGTGGAGGTTATGGAACGCTGCGTGGCAAGCCGATTGGCAATAGTTCACTCGTACTTTCACAGCGTTTCCTGTCGAATCAATTAGGCGTTGTTTTTAGTAGTTCATATCATAACAACGACTTCGGTTCGGATAACGTTGAGGCGGAATGGGCGGAAGAAGATGGTCAAGTATTCATGGAAGAGATGCAGATTCGGCGCTATGACGTACAGCGCATCCGAAAAAGTCTATCGTTTAAGACTGATTATCAGATTGATGCCGCAAATAAGCTGGCCTTCAGCAGTATGCTCAATCATCGAGACGACTACGAAAACCGATTCCGCGTAAGCTTTAAGGACTTGGTTCTACCCGATGCAAATGGTGTATCCACCGAAGCGGAAATTCGCCGAGAGACTAAGGGCGGGTATGCGGATAACAAAGATCGTCGCTTAGAGATACAGAAAACAAATGCCTCCTCGTTATCGGGTGAACATTCTCTGGGTAAGGCAAACCTCAACTGGACTGCATCGACCGCTAAAGCTTCAGAAGAGCGCCCGTTTGAACGCTACATATCCTACAGAGTGAAAGATGTGAATGTTGTTCCTAATATTTCCGACGGGCGCGAGCCCAAGGTCAACGCATTTAACGAAAATGACTTGGCGCTGGATAATTGGTCGCTAAAGGAAATAACGCAAGAGCATAAGTATACGGAAGAGACCGACAGAGGGGCGCGCGTAGACTTAGAGCTTCCTCTTTTTGGTCTGTCCTTCAAGACAGGTTTGCGCATACGCGCCAAAGAGAAAATGCGTGACAACGTATTTTTTGAAGCAGAGCCTCTGGGGAATAGCGAAGCCATCTACGAAACGATGGGAAGCCTCAGCGGAGCCGTGAATAACTCGATAAAGGACTATTCTGAAGATAGCTATGGTGCGGGTGACTATAGAGCAGGTCTCTTTGTAGACGCTGCTAATCTGGGCGAGTTAAACTTGCCGGAGGCCCGTTCACTAAGTGCTTCCGGATCTCAGTTGAATAACAGCTCGTTCGCTATGGAACCAGTCTATGATGAGTTTGCTTCCGGTAATTACACGGCTGAAGAAACGGTGAGTGCTGGTTATCTGATGGTAGACCACCAGCTCACGGCTCAGCTCATTTTGGTGGCAGGTATGCGCTACGAAGCGACATCAGTCGATTATCAGGGCAACGAACTTAACTTGGATACAGAGACCATCTCGCTGACTTCGGGAGACCAAACATTTTCTTCAATGTTACCTGGTCTACATATGCGTTATTCACTTAATGAATCGACGTTTCTGCGCTTGGCTTGGACGAATACTATTGCCCGTCCGAATTACTATGACCTCGTCCCATACAGTGCTATCTCTTTTGAGGATGAGGAATGGGAACAGGGTAACCCCAATTTAAAACCAACGCGGTCGATGAACTTCGATTTGATGGCCGAGCGCTATTTCTCGAATGTTGGAATCTTGTCAGCCGGTGTTTTTTACAAAAACATAAGCGATTTTATTTACGAACAGGAAACCAAAAAATCTAGGCTTAATTTGGACGGAGAAAGCGTAGAGCTAGATCATTTGCAGGCGCAAAATGGCGACAGTGCAACTCTTGTAGGGCTCGAGATCGCTGCTCAAAAGCAGATAGAATCCGTGCCGGGTTTGGGCGTCTATGGTAACTACACGTTGACCACTTCGTCGATTGGGGCCAAGGGTGAGTTGGGTGAACGCAGTGACGAAGATTTATCTCTGCCAGGAACGGCAGAACACGCCCTAAATACTTCTATTTCCTACGAGAATAAGGGGCTGACTGCGCGCACTTCACTCAACTACACGAGCGCATTTATCGAAGCCGATGGTTACGGTAAGTCCGCTTTCTACGATCGTTACTATGATTCACAGGTCCACTTGGATATAAACGCGACGTATGAAGTTAGTCCTACGATTCGGATCTTTGCCGATATGAATAACCTGCTTGACCAGCCGCTGCGTTTTTATCAAGGTCAGGTAGACCGAACGATGCAGGTCGAATATTACGGCCGGCGCTTTACCATGGGTTTGAAGTTCGATATGTAAGCGCACTATATGCGGCAGAGTGCAACGTGAAATAGACATCCGTTCACCCTTAGAAGACCTGTTGCGAGAATGGATATTTTCGTATGAAACGCGTCTCAGTTAAATCTGTATGTAGCGTGTGGGGTTCATATCATGACCATGAGTTCGAGCTACATTTTCTCTCGGCTTGATTTGTTGTGCCAGTCGGCCCATGCGTTTTGGACGAGTATGTATTCCGTCCAGCGTGGTATTATACTCGCGATGGGCTGCGTGTTTTTAGGATGTGGAGGTGGATTGCACCGGACGGATTTAGTAGTGCCACAAGATGGGGATGCGAATTCTGTCAGCTTGGATCCGTTATTTGTCTCAGCGTCGTTTTCAGGAGACGTCGACTCGCCTGTGTTTTGGGATGGCAAGGGACAAGATCCCCAAGTCCTCGTTACGGCAAAGCAGGGTAACGATGTGTTATTTATCGATGCGCAAAGTGGTCAACTTGCGTATAGGCGCGGGGCAGCAGGGCGTGAAGATGGCCAGCTACAACGACCCAATGGGATTGCAGTTACCGGTGATATAGCTTGGATCGTTGAGCGAGATAATCGTCGAGTTCAGCTGTTTTCGCTGCCGGCAATGGAGAGTCTCGGTTCGTTTGGTCAAGAAGTGCTGAGGAAACCGTACGGAATTTCCGTCATCTATTCTGCCGGGGAGACCGACGTATATCGCGTATACGTTACAGATGACTATGGCTCGACTGAAATAGCTGTAGGAAGCAGTGGAAAAGTTAAGATTTTTGATGTAAAACTGGCCGGTAATATAGAGGTTCAGGCTACCGCCGCGTTTGGCTACGAAGATACAGTTCCATTACTGGGGAAAGTCGAATCTATCATGGCCGATCCACTACATGGACGTTTGTTGGTAGCCGACGAAGAGGCTAAGCTCGTTCGTGTTTATTCACTTGCTGGAGAATATTTGGATGTTTCGCTAGGCAGCGGTTTTATTCAAGGAGATGCCGAGGGCATTGCACTTTATGAGGGTGCCGATGAGGAAGGATATTGGATTCTTACCGATCAGGGACATCGCCGAAATAGATTCTTGCTCTTTGGAAGGACGGACCTTTCTTACGTTGGTAATTTTGAGATTAGCGGGGTGAGTAACACAGATGGTATCGCTGTCACCGCGGATGCGGTCGGATCTCATAAAGAAGGTGTCTTGTTCGTCGTCAATGACGATGCGGGACTATCTGCTATATCTTGGGTCGACTTGATAAACAGGCTCAGTCTACGTGTCCTTGCTCCCAAGGTCGGTGAATAGAGACTTGTTTTCTCGGATGTGGATGTGAGATAGAAAACTACCGTAACGCCGAGGAGAGATTTCATGCTACGAATATGTGTTGTGCTTATCATATGTGCGTCGCATATCCATGCAGATGAATTGGCCGCTTTTTACGCCATGGGCGATACCCCATACGCGCCTGAAGACCACGCGTTGCTGGTGGCACAGCTGCACAATATGCCGTCAGATGGGCTCTTTGCTGTGCATCTGGGCGATATAAAGACGGGGGCTTCTCAATGCGAGGAAGTGGTCTACTACCGCGTAGCCGAATACCTGCGCACGAGCAGATTGCCCCTATTTATCGTGCCAGGTGACAACGAATGGAACGATTGCAGTAATCCAGAGGCAGCGTGGAGATTGTGGACGCGCTATTTAATGGGGTTTGATCTAAACTGGACTGATGCATTGTCGGTCGATCGGCATCGGGAACGCGACGATCTATTCGCTTTTTTTCAAACAGGCGTGCTTTTTGTCGGGGTCACGGTAGTAGGCGGCAAGGTGCACGATCCCGAAGAGTGGGCCCAGCGGCACGCTTTGTGTGCGAAGTGGATCGAAGCTCAGGTGGATCTTTACCGCTCGGATATTGAACGGTTGGTGATTATAGGCCATGCGACGCCGAGGGGAAAACATGCGGACTTTTTTGGCGAGGTTGAGCGCATAGCCATCGACTTGGATCGTCCAGTGCTGTATATACACGGCGACGGGCATCGCTGGGAGCGCGAGCGTCTTTTCGACACCGATAACGTGCTGCGCGTACAGGTCGATCAGGGCGGCAAAGCTCCACCCGTGCGCGTGGGCATCACCGACGACAGCGAAACGCCGTTTGTTTTTGAGCGACGCCTGCCTGATCAATAGATATTACCTACGTTGTTAATGCATCGGCCAAGTCCAAGCGCACCGTGCCCGCGCGCGGACAGGCGACGCTAATTTTTGCACTAGGCCGTTCGGCAAAGTGTACTATCCATTCTACCTTGGGGCGGCCGCCGTAACCCACTAAATGACCGATTTCTTCGCGGTTCTTGCCTGCCAAAAGTTTGTCGTTTGGTGCAATGCATATGCGTGCTTCCACCGGGACGGCTGTTTTCATCTTGAGTGTCTGCTCGGTGACATGGGTAGGCAGATAGCCCTCGTTTCGTGCGGTCATGGCTGTGCTGTATACGCCATCGCTGATCTTTTCTACCTGGTGAAAATCGGAGCGTAGCTGGGGGATGGCCTAGGCGTGGGCCAGCAGGAAACGCGCCATGTTCTCCTCCGTTTCTTCTAGTAGCGGCGGCGGTGCGTTGTTGCGCAACAGACGCTAGCAGCCGCCAATTTCCAAGGGGTCCAGCTGCGGATGCTGGAAGGGATGCCAGTCGACAAAACCGGCCCCGCCCAAGACTTCGTCGTTCCACTGGAGCGCGGCTCTGCTCACCGGCGATTCGAGTCGCGGCAAAGCCCTGCTGGCGCGTATGTTGGTACCGAGAATTCGATCTAGCCACGATTGAGATAGTGCTGCTGCCCAATCCACACTTGAATCCCGACGAGTTCTTTAGCAAGATTCTCTAGCAATTCGGTCACGAGGACTACCACAGCGCGCGTCTATATCGTATGCCAGATACACGAAGTGTTCTACGAGAACTTTGCAGCGCGTAGGAATAAGTTGAGTACTCATCGACGAGGGGTATTTGATGCAGGAATGAGAAGTGCTCGAAGAGTTGTACTTGATACTCAACTACCAACGTAACAACGCCTTTCTGGTCCGTTTGCTGATCGTCGGTCAGTCGTCGCTGGATCGGCAGATGCGCGACTTCTATCCGCTCGACCAGCGCATGGTCACGCGTGGCTAACTTAATGGCCCGTTTGGTCGGCGGCACCCATCTGCCCGGTATTTACACCAGCCGCTGGCATGGCCGCGGCGACGATGGTCAAGCACTAGCCTCGGGCGTGTACTTTTACCGGCTAAGAGTCGGAAGGGAACAGGAGAAGACGCGCAAATTACTGTTGCCTTGCTGAGTCGTAAATGGCGATCTCGGCATTTGATTTTCACTCTATGTGCTACTTTGTAGGCACCTGTCAAAAGGGTGGAAATGCACTCCTAAAACACGGCCCCGTACACAAAAAACCTTGCGGAGACCAATATGGTGTTCCAATAGTAATGGATACTCTCCTGAAAATAAGTCGGTCGGTTTTCATACTCGGTGGTGAGTCGCACTCCCTAGCCGGCAAGTAAGGATCTGTTTTACTTGACTCCAGTCTTCCATTTTCGTATCCGACTGACCCTCAGGGGTAAATCCGGTGATCCGACCCGATACGGAGATCATGTTGATCGTTGCGGAATGGGGACTGGTTATGCCAAATCGGAGGTAACTGTCAACCGTCCCAACAGAGCGGCTATGGAGATGAACCAGGCTACAGATGGCACTTCATAGCCCTGGTCATGGAATGCCTCTCCTTGGTTGAGGTTGCTACTACTCGGGCTTGACGATGGCCAGGATTTGCGCCCTCTGATCATCCGATAGACTGGGCCAAGCGGTCACGACGGCAGCCAGATCGTCTGGCATAGATGTGGCATTGTCTTTTTGCACAGAGGTGCAATCTCGGTGCAAGCCGCCTGCAATGGTGCCCGACTGCGAATCCTCGGAACGCACTGTGGTGCAATGCACTTGCAACACGGGTGCATTATCCGACGCCGATGGGAGGTCGGTTCGATTCCCGCCGCCTCCACCATTTCTGAAAGGCGCAAGTCCTTAATTTCTTTGGGACTTGCGCCTTTGTATTCAGTCCCCACTGCCATCTTTTGCATGATTATTGCATTATCTGTCGCCGGTGCAGGAGGGCGGACCCGCTCGTCCAACCGCTCAATTGCTCTTGCCATGCGAGCGTCGTCGGCCCGGCCGTAAACGTCAAGCGTCAGCCGCGTGGTAGAATGTCGGGCTAACTCTTTGGTGTCTTTCGGCGACAGCTGGTCGTCTTCTTATATGAATAGATGTAGGCCGTCCGCGCGGCGTGGAGATCTACCTTCCCCCTCGGCGTGTATTTTGGAATACCGGCTGTTTCTAAGTCGGGGTCGAGGGTGCGGGCTGGGTGAGAGGAAACGTAGAGAAGCGGTTTGTCTGGCGTCTCAAGTGGGCAGTGTTCGAATGCTTTTGCATCAAGATTGGCAGGTGCACCCGAGCAAGCAAAGGCGTGACGTTCGGCGACGAGGCGCGCCGGCAGGGGTTGGAAGTCTGGTCTGCGGCTTTTGGTCCAAGCAGCCTCAAAATAGAGGCCGATGAGGTCCGTATCCAAATGACGTAACTCCGTAGCGCGTAAACTTGAGACAAAGGCTGTCTCATACAAAAGGCGGTTGGGGGGGCGCTGATTTCGAGCAGGCGGGCCCTAAACTAAAATCTGGATCTGAGTGGAAAGCGTATTGTAAGTCAGGTAATAAACCCGACGATATTCCAGCTAATCCAGATAACGGTTATACGGACAAAAGATGGATTAGTGTGGGCGTTTGGCTCGGAACAAACCGGTCGCGTAAGAACAAGGATAGACGATGAGTGAGGTACTAACACCGGGTAAGCACATCAATAAGTGGGCCAGCGGCCAGGCGGAGTTCTTTCTCTTCACGGCGAATCGCCGTAAGACACGTCTACTGTATTGCAGCCTTGCAAGCTGGTTGGCAGACGAATCGTTTCATCGTCTGGGTGGAAGTCGGTCCATAGCTCTCCGTTGAGTCGGACCGCGCTCATTTTTTGTTCGGCTGACGTTCGTAGGCGCAGGTGGATGGCAGCATCGAAACATTCGTCGGGAAGGTCGATCTTGACCTGGGCACTTGCGGCCGCTGACGCAATGGTATAGCTGATACGCCCCCAGCGCGTCGGCGCGCTTGCTACGGAAATCGCGTTGCCGTCCGCGAGCCAATGGCGCGGTGCGCCTTTAGCCAGCCAGAGCACCGGTGTGAACGGATCTTCGAAGACCAGCATCCACTTCGTCAGCGCGGGGATGGTGACCTGGGCCGGTGCACAGTAGTTCGATGATGGTTTGGAGCGGTCGGCGTTGCCGTATTCGGTAGCGGTCCAGTTGCCCCGGGTGTAGATATGGGCCATGTGGCTGTAGTAGAAGAGCAGGAATTCTTTGATCAAGTCGTGTTGCAAGAGGCCGTAGGCGTATTCGTAGCTAGTAAAGCCGTCCATGCTACCCTTTCGTCCGGGCAACCCCAGCCAGCGGCCGCCGAATTTCGACTGATAGCCGATGATCGTTTTGACCATTTCCCGCGACAAGCATCCCGAGTGCAGCATCTCATTGTAGGTGCGGTTAATCTCGCCTGCGACCCAGGAATTGTTCCTGAACTTTTCGGGCTTCATTTTATTGTACGGTTCGGTCGCTCCAGCCAGGCCGGGCAAATAGGGAAGGGCCTCACTCGTCAGCATCGATTTTTCGATCGATGCGTAGAGATCCGCTTTTAAGTCTGCAGATTCCTTCACCAACTCTTCGCCTTGCACAATGAGGTCTTGCCGGCCCAGTTTTTTGCCGATACTTTGCCAGGCACCGCCCAGGTCATGGAAGGCCCTGACGGCTTCGGTGCTGTTGGAATAGTAGGCCAAATTGTACATGTGTGGATCAGGTCTGCCGCAGCTGTCGGCCTCGCACCAACCTTGCAGCATGCCGTAGGCGGGATCGTCTGGCGGACGTTCTTTCGCTGCCTGCCGCAAGCCGAGTAGGTAGCCCATCATAGTCCTAATTTTCTGGTCATATTTTAATAACAGTGCATGGTCTTTGGTGAAGTGGTAATACTCGCTAATAGTCGCCAGTTGCCGTCCGTACTCGCCGGTTCCAATACCGCGATATTCTAGCGAGCCGTCGTCTTTGACGAAATGGGTCAGATAATTCTCTATATACCTGCGCGCGATGTCGAATAATCCCCAGCCCAGCATGGCATTGACGCTGGTGTTGAAGGTGTCTTGGAAACCGTCGTGCTCCGGTCCGTTGTAATCTTTGGTATACACCCCGTATTTGGGCCAGTCGTCGATGCGGGTGATCATTTCCCGCACCAGGCTGTGTTTGCACATGTCGGAGATCCACGCGTCGGGGACCTCAATCTCCATCGATGGCTCAAGCACGGCATGCCAATCGCGGGAAAGCTCGAGCAGTTTGGTGTAGAATACTCTGGGATCGGGTTGGCTACGCGGCGGCAGGGGCGCGTACGTGTCGCAGTAGTGCGTTTCCAGTATGTCGCCTGTACGAATTTTGGCGAGTCGATACCAAACGGGTTGTATCCACTGCGTCGGCGGTTCGGGATCCGCGAAAATAGTGAATTCCCATCCTTCGACCTCGTAGTATAGCACGGGGAGCCAGCCGCCGACCAGGCCCTGGTATATGTCGCGCGGCGGCCTGACTTCTCCCCGTTCAGCGCGCCGCAGTTCCGGAGTCACGCCTCCGAAGTTACAGATTGAAGAAAATACGTTATCCAGGATGCCGGGCTTGTCTATGCAGTGCCTAGTGCCGACAAAGGAGGCCACGTTCGCCTGGCCGAGTTTTTGTAAGGGCGGCAGGCAAGAGGCGACCAAATCGTAGGTGGGGTCTTCTGCCCTTGCTAAAATATCATTGCCCAATAGATCCCCATCGACTTCCATGACCTCTTGCAATGTTCTGCCCAGATAGCAGGAATCTTCCGGGATGCGGAGGGGTTCGAGTGTCTTCGGGAATTCAGCGATTGTTTCATCCGTGCTGGTGTAGATGATCCAGCCGTCGCTTCCGCCGTGGCTTTCAAAAACCGCTACGGCTTCGTCGTCGACCTCGATAGTCTGCATAAACGACCATTCGTCTATCATGTGGTGGAGCTCGACGATGGCCGTTTGCCCGTTATCGTATTCGAGCGTGACTTTTTCAGCGCCGATCTCGACGACCTTGAATAGAAATCCACTATTTTGCATTGAATCCTCTTTTTTATTTATCGACAACCGGTTTGGGCGAGACAAAATAGGATACGAAATGGAGAGCATAAAATAGTGTGACCCAGGAGAGTAGCATGAAAATTACTGAAATCGAACCTATCTCTTACACGATCGCGAATAGTGGGAGCCGGGCCAAATGAGGAAGTATAGAAATTCAAACGCCCTCTTTCAAATTATTCCGGCACCCAAGCATCGGCCTATAGAACACGTGTAGGGGAGCATTGAGGCGTCATGGAGAACCGGTGCAACCATCGGGAGGCCGGGACGGAGGTCCAAAGGTCCGGATCTGGACCGGGCAACGAGTTAAACCTGAAGGGGTCCTACTGATCAGACACAGAAGCGCCTTTCCGATCGCTTAGCGCAGCGGTCAGCGAACGACGATAACCCCTCGCCAGCGGAGAATACATCAAGTAATGATAGAGCCATGCATTACAGTTATGGAAACAAACAGTTTAGGTTGTTGCTAAGATTGGATTCGGTTTTCGTCGACGATTGCTAAGATGCATGCTCGCTCCTCATCAGACAACACCCCCCAGAATTGCACGACGCGGGCCAGTTCAGGTTGTTGCATGCATATTGCATAAATGGCGTTCGGATCTATGTCGGACAAGTGCGCCATTTTTTTGGCGTTCTGCTTTTTGCTTAACCCAGCTGATCCTTCCAACTCCTTTGATTGCAGGGAATTTGCACCCTTTTTGCCCACATCTGCCGTATTTACAGGAGATTCGTCCTCGGGTTCGATTCCCGCCGCCTCCACTATCTTCGGATAAGCGAAACTCTCTGTTATCTATGGGAGTTGCGCTTTCCTGTTCTGCCCCGGCTGCTTGTCGTGGCATGAATATGGCATTGTCGGCTGCGGGAAGGATGTTTGCAGCGACTTTTTCTGCCGTTTCAGAAAGACGTTCTTTCCGCGTCCGGCCATAGACATTCATGGTCAGTTCCGGCGTCGAGTCCCTTGCGAGTGCTTGGACTTCTTTGCCGGTGACGCCGCTTTCGATTACCAGGTTGATATACGCTTTGCGGATGGCGTGGAAGTCTATCCTGCCACCAGGGCCCTGTTTCGGTATCCCGGCAGACTTTAGATCCTGGTCTACGTACGCGCTGTGTGTGAGGGCACATAGAGGAGTGGCAACAACAAGTGGGCGACACGGCACCCCTGCCCGGCATCTAATCCAGGCAGGGGGGTACGTCATGTCTGCGCGAAGGTGGACTCCGCCGGCACCGGATAGGTTACGTGTAGATGCGGCGTCTCCATGCGTTGCTGATTTGTGCTCGCCGACTGCACGCAGGCCTCGGTTAGTCCCGATGTTAGCAGTGTGCGCTCAATCGGACAGGGAGACTTTCCGGTCATGAAAGTCGCTTCGGCCTTGGCCATGAGTTCAGCCGAGTACATGACGTTGGGCACCGGCGGCAGGTAGAACAACGTCGACAGCGGCGCCGACTGGCCGCCGATACGAGCGGCAAAGGTGAAGTCTCCTACGAGGCCGTTCATCAACAGCATGGTTGCCCGCGTGCCGTCGACGTACTCGATGCGGTAGGCCACAGGCTCCTTGACCCATTCCTGTATCTGTTTCTGCGTCGGATATCGGTGGCTGTAGCTCTCGGGTTGCACCAGCGTTTGGCTCCGTGACAGACAGGCCTCGAACAGACTCGCATCCCAGCCTCCCTTGCTCCAATCACCAGCCGCCATGGCCTGCCAGACGGCGTCCCCCTGCAACCCCTGCACCGCAGTCACACCGGTCTCGCCGCCCTGCCGACGCTCTGCCATGCACTGGATAGCTTCGAGGGCGTGAAAGTCATAGCTGTCCATGCTGCCAATGGAAACAGACATCATCTCCTCGACGGGCGCGTTTGCCGGCATCTCGATGGATGGCATGCGCCAAGTACCCGGCAGTGACGAGCCCGCTGCTAACGCAAAACCAAGTTCCTCGGACAGATCGACCATCTCGCGGGCCCAGTCCCACTTCCACGACAGGTGTTTGTCATTGAACACTGGCGCCGATCTGCCATCAGCACGGTAGACGTCGGTAATCTGCTTGAACAGCTCGTAGCGCGGATACTGGGTCTGGCCGAATTCGTTCTTGGGGTAGTCGCCGTGTTCACCGATGAGCAGCACAGCATCCACCGCCAGTTCGGTGCCGCCACAGCGCAGGGCCTCGGCCACCGAGTCGTAGATGGGAAAACCGAACTCTTCGGACCGCTGCCGGCTCAGGTCTTTCTCCGGAAACTGATCAATATAGGCTGACACCACCTCCAGTTTGGGCTCGTGCCAGTGCCCCTGCGTGGGATAGCCGACAAGAAAGCGTTCGGCCATGTGCCAGGCATGGCAGTGGTAGCGCCATTCGGTTGTGACAATGGCCATGCGTTTGCGGCGTGACATGTGATTCCTCCTTTCGAGCTAGACGGCCGGTTGATAGGCACCAACAAACCGTGATAGCGTAGATGGGTAATCCACGTGTTTCTCATGAAAACCTGACCACTCCCATTGGGGAAAGTCCGGCTCGTGGGCCAGCGGTTGAATCGAGGCGGAGTACTTCGGATGTATAGAAATTATAAAGGGCCTTTTAGGAGGTCGAGTCAAGACATATGGGCTTCTTATCGCCCTCTTTGTTGCCGCGTGTACGCCTTTACGCGCCCCTCTTTTAAGCTAGGTCGGCCCAATGGACGAACAGACTTTTTTTAGCCTTTGAGGAGGCGGGACAGACTTACTTCGAGGCGCATCCCGTCCGACGTGGAGGGACCGTGAGCGATATAGCGTCGAGTTTATTGGATTAGGCGGCGAAGTCCCACGCTTGCTGGGGGGCTCTGCATGCACCGTAGAAACCTCGATTGCCGCTAGTGGCAGCTCTAATTGCATATGTAAGTCAATTGCAACTCGACGACTTACTATCCAAGGCCACAAGCCGTACAGCAATAAACTTGTACCTAAGTTACAGAGGAATCAGTTCATTTGAAAACAAGGCAAAGCCTATTCAGCTGGTGCAGCTTCCATATCTCGCTTGATCCATTTTTCCGTTAGGAACGTGCCGCCGGGTGGGATGATCGCGATGAAATATTTCACACTATGTGCAAGATCCCATTTGCGATCCAGATGCACTATTAAGAGGGCCAAACATGCCCAACAAAAGAAGAATCCATGCAGACTGCCTGCAATGCTTACGGCCATGTTCATGCTCCAGATATATTTCAACGGCATCGCAATGAAGAAGAGCACAATGCAAGAAATGCCCTCGACCAGCATGATCCAACGTAGATGATTAATCTTACCTTCGCTCATTTTATCTTTCGTAGCGTAAACGCACTAATGTTTCACGCCCTTTGCGGCGTTGATATGACTAAGATTCCATCGCCTATTGCTCGAGGCAGATGAAACCGGCGGCTGACATCAGCGCAACATATTCTTCAGGCGTACTGTCGTAAGGTTGTCGATTGGTAAACTATAGTACGCATATTTAATGTCCATACTTCACCATCCGTTTTTATCATATTTGCCAGGCTGGCTGCATAGTATAGGCTGCTTCGGTAATTTCGCCGAGTTATCTTGCGAAAATCAGCCGGAATTTCGGGGTCTCTGGGCGAATTCATTCGGCGCCAAATCCCCCAGCCGGCCGGCTTTTCCCAAAGAGGATGTGGTGGTGTGCCGGGCGGTGCGCGAAGCGGTGGGGGACTACATAAACGAACACCGGGTCGCAGGCTAGGATGTGTCTTCAACGTCACACGGGCCACAAGGCGACGTTGAAGACACACCCGAATAGAAAATCCCGCCGATACGCTCGGCGGGGTTGGGATTCACGGGTGACAGCCGCGTAGAGCACAAAGAGCGCTCCCGTTGCCGCTTAAACCGATTTACGAAAAGACGCTATTTCAAATACGGCGCTTACTCTTCGACGAAGGGTTTAAAAAGCGCCGCTAAGTTGACAGGCCCCGTCGTGACTCCGCAGGCACCCCTAACTGGGCCAATTATTAGGGCCCGCTCGGGGGCGATAAGACACCCACACCGCTTGACCCGATCCCCTAAGAGACCTTTATATTTCTTATACTCGACGCAGGCATCCAAAATTACCCAGCCCTGGATTCCCGCAATCGCGGGAATGACGGCACACAACAGGACGTCAATGAGATTCCACATACTCGGATCATCCGCTGGAAAAACAGTCCCTCGTCCCTTCTGCTCGTGCCGCGTCTGCGAAAAAGCACGTCGAGACGGTGGACGCGACATCCGGACACGCTGCTCGGTGCACCTCTATCTCGATGATGAACCCCAGGGCAGACCTCGCTACGCCATCGACTTTGGCCCCGATCTCTCATCAAATCTCATCCGGTTCAAATGTTCGCTTGACCGGCTCGAACACGTCGTGTTTACACACGCGCATATGGATCATCTCGAGACGGACCTTCTCGCCATCCAGCCGTCAATCCTCAGTGATCGATCAGTGCTCCCGACCTTGCATCTGTATGGGAGTGACTCTGTTCAGGCAAAGATCGAATCGGCTTGCAAACTAGACAACCTCAACGCCGAGTTCCATCGTGTTGACCCATTCACCACCTTCACGGCGGGCGATGTGAAATCATCGACACTGTTGGCCAACCATGGACCGGGAACCGCACTCAACCACATCTTTGCACATGACGGTAAGGTTGTCTTGCTCGGATGGGACACGGGCTGGTGGTCAGATGAAACGTGGGAGGCTGTATCAGATTACAAATTCGACGCTGTGATTTCGGAATGCACGATGCTCGGTCCCTCGGAAGTCGAGAAAGAATCACGTCACTTGAATTTCGCAACACTTCTTGAAATGCGCCTTCGCCTGATGGAATTGGGCTGTGTCACAGATCAGACGCCCTGGGCCACTCTCCACATCGGCGACAACGGCCGCCTGACCTATGATGAAGCCGTCGAATTCGCTCACCCGCACGGCATCACCGTTGGCTATGATGGCATGTGGGTGTCTGTGTGAAGCGTAGATAGTACCGTTCATCCTGAGTGACGCCGTAGCGACAATAGTTCAGTTTTTCGGTCAAGATTGGATCTATACGCGTTGTATCGAAGGACGAACGGTCGACACCCTTCGTTATAACGTGCACACCGATTACAATCTTCAGGAAACGCTGAGACCAAACCGTCCCCACCGCTGCCCTCGGGTAAAGCGGTCAAGGCAAAAACGACATCACCTGGGTCATTGTCCACGTAAACCCTCCGCGCCGTCACCTCGTCGAAGTTGGCCTTCTTCAGGCCCGTCGCCGCCACCGTCCCCACCGCTGCCATCGCGACCACCGTCATCGTCAACGCCACCGTCAGGCGCTTGTTGCGCTTCTCAAGCTGCTCAAGTCGTTGCACCACCGTCATTGTGCTGCCTTAGTTTTTGGGGTCTGCCGACAGGATACAAAAAAGAACCCGTCGTATCCAAGCGGCGGGGGCGGGCAGGAAACAATTATAGAGGATCAACTGGCCGATCTCGGCAATAGTGATGGCGTATATCCTGGGGCAGACGGTGGTGGATACGTGGGGCGAACGAGGCGCGGCACCCGGACATCCGAAGCTGACCGGTCAGTTACTCCGTCTGCTTCCAGTTCGCCGCAGCCAACGCCTCAGCTTTGCCCGTCTTGCCCGCTTCGTCCAATGCCTCGATCGCCCCGCCGTAGCGCATCTCTCACGTTAATCGGGGTCAGAATCCGGCGTGTTTTCAGATGCGCCCTCGATGATCGTCATGATGTGGTCGTTCTGATCATCCGATAACGTGTGCCAGTCAGCCACGACCCTGGCCAGGTCGTTGGGAGTTGGCTGTTGACCGGCTTTGGTTGTACCGTACAACTTTTGGGTGCAGGGAAGTGTCTCGCTTGTGTTCAGAAAGGGCACAGAAGTGCTTTCGGGCTCGTTCTCGGCCGGCCTTACGGGTGCCGTAAATGCTTGGTTCTGTCCAGGTTTTGCACGGTTCTGTGCGGGTTCTGCATTATGTTGCGATTGACCGCCTTCGGGTTCGATGTTCGCCGCCTCCACCATTTTTGAAGAGCGCGACTCTCTAATACTAAAGGGGGTTGCACTCTTTTGTTCTGCGCTAATCGCTTGGCGGTACACAGCTGGTACACCTGAGCCTTGTTACCGTTTGCGTCAGTCGGTGCGGTATGACCGAGGGCAAACACGGGTATCGTCGCGCCAGTGTATGGCCAATATATCGACAAGGCACTATAACATTTCAAATCCACAGGTAGGGTAGACAAAGCGCAATTCGCCGTAGATCATGATCGGAAGGTTGAGGCATATGGAGAATGATGCTCTGTGAGCCGCTCTAACCCCGCCCGGTCTTCGGCCCCGATACGCGGGGCCGCACGCAAAGAGAAAACCCGAGCGGAGCTATCCCCTGATGGACCGTAGGCTAGTAGCTAGTGCCTCGTTGCACCA
>JACLAC010010567.1_pt1 | contig 16259 bp, 12 predicted proteins | sample 8027881 | NCBI WGS metagenome assembly JACLAC01 (sample SAMN15725517, study PRJNA655200) | protist metagenome | isolation source: fluorescence activated cell sorting (FACS) single amplified genomes of... | place: Spain: Blaines Bay Microbial Observatory, Mediterranean Sea | collected 2016-01-19
CGAAGGTCGCAGCGGTGAGCAACCGCGTCCAGAATCGATAGGGGCCGCCCTGCAGAAGATGAGCGCCGCTGGATATGATGCCAAGCAGGTGCAGGTATTTTTGGATCAACTAGACATCGAACCTGTTTTTACGGCGCATCCAACAGAAGCAAAGCGACGGACACTGCGCTTACGCATGCGCCAGTTACAGCGGGATTTAGAGCGGCTGGCCGCATCGGATATATTGCCGCGAGAAGAACAGGAAATAGAGCGGCATATACTGGGCGAATTAACCTCACTATGGCAGACCGATTCCCATCGGCCCGAGCGCCCGACGGTGCTGGAAGAAGTGGATCGGTCACTTTTTGTCATGAGCACGCTCTGGGATGTGGTGCCGAGGTTGTATCGCGAGTTGGAAGAAGGCTTGCATCGCTATTATCCGGGTGGAAATTTTGCACAGCCGCGTTTTTTGCATTTTAGCACGTGGATCGGAGGAGATCGCGATGGCAATCCATTTGTGACGAGCCAAATTACGGCGCAGACATTTAGCACGCTCCGTCGGGCGGCGCTCGAGGCACACCTCGATGAATGCAAAAAAGTATACCGACTGTTGAGCATGTCGACTCGATGGGTGGTGATAAATAGCGAAATAGAAACGGCATTAAAGACGGCAACGACGCAGTGGCCACAACTGGAACATCGCCTAGAGCGAGTCTCTCCTTTTGAGGTCTATCGACTTTTTTTGCGCGTCGTAGAGTGGCGATTGCAGCAGAGCTTGGCCGCGGCGCCATTCGCCGATGCGCCCGCTGGTGCCTACGGGCATGCGGCTGAGTTTGAACGAGATATTGAGTTGATACACCAGAGCCTTTGCGATAATGGCGCAGGGCGAGTTACGACGGCGGCTGTTGAGGATTGGTTGTGTCGCATCCGCGTGTTTGGCTTTCATATGGCGCGACTGGATGTCCGGCAAGAATCGAGCCATTATGAGCAGGTCGTGGCCGAGCTGCTGAAGCGTGCACAGCTATGTGCCGATTATTTGGGCTTGGATGAAGTCGGCCGACAGACGATTTTGCGCCAGACTTTGGGCCAGTACGAACCCATCGTAGCCGAGGGGCTTTCCGAGCAGGCAAGTGAAACCCTAGCGCTTTTCCGATTGTTGACGCGTGCTGTACAACTCTATGGCCAAGAAGTGTTTGGCGGGCATGTTATCAGCATGACGCATCAGCCCAGTGATGCGTTGGAGGTGCTGTGGTTATTGCGCTGGTGTGCGTGTGAAATCGGTTGGGATGGACTGGGCATGGGCCGAGTCGGCATTGTACCACTTTTTGAGACCATCGATGATCTCCAGCGTGCCGATAGCGTACTCAAGGCGCTGTTGGACAGTGCTGAATACGTAGATCTGGTGCGAGCCCAGGGCGGCGTACAGACCGTGATGGTCGGCTATTCGGACAGCACCAAAGACGGTGGTTATCTGGCTGCCTGCTGGGCGCAGTATCAGGCGCAGACCGCGTTGCATGCGATCGGCGATAAGAGCGGTATACAGGTGGTGTTTTTCCATGGGCGCGGAGGAGCGCTGGGTCGTGGGGGCGGTCCGGCTGCACGCAGTATTCTATCGTTACCCCCTCATACCGTGGGCGGAGCCATTCGGATGACGGAACAGGGGGAAGTGCTCGCCGCGCGCTACGACAATGCCGACATCGCCTTTCGCCACTTGGAGCAAATTACGGCGGCGACGTTTTTGGTTGAAGGTGAGGTCGGACAAGAACCCGAAACAGAATGGGTCGAGATCGTGCGTTTATTGGGGGATAGGGCCTATCGGGTCTACCGCGATCTCGTCGAGATGGACGGCTTTGTAGACTATTTTCGGGCGGCTACACCGATCGAAGTTATTGAGGATTTGCCTATTGGTTCGCGCCCGTCGCGGCGGCGAACAGAACCGGCTTCTCTGAGCAGTTTGCGTGCTATCCCCTGGGTATTTGCCTGGACTCAGAGTCGGGCATTGATCCCGGCTTGGTTTGGAATGGGTACGGCATTGGCCGAATATGCGCAGTCCAATGCAGGGGGTTGGCACCAACTGCAGAGCATGTACGAGCAGTGGCCTTTTTTTCGCGGAACGGTGGACAATGCCGAACTCGCTCTGGCCAAAGTGGATATGGAAATAGCGCATGTCTATGGCCGGCTTATGGGGCAAGAGCATGAACGCGAGGCCATTTGGAAGAAAATCGACAGCGAATATCAGCAGACTTGTAGGTCGCTGTTGAAAATGATGGGCCGCCAAGAATTATTAGAGGAGGTTCCTTGGTTGCAGCGGTCTATCGAAGAGCGCGACCCCTACGTAGACCCACTGAATCTAATTCAGGTCGAATTATTGCAGCAACTGCGTTCCGGTGCTGGTGGGGAATCCGAAGAACTGCGGGATCTGCTGCGCCAGAGTATACAGAGCATTGCCGCCGGCCTGCGGACGACCGGATAACGGTGGTGAAGGAGTCGTTTAAAGTTAGCAGTGAAAATGTGAGCAATTATCGGAAGGGCCTGCTCCGATGACACAAATTTATCCGGATGATTAGTGCGGACGAAGTAAATTCTGGACCATCGTCCACTCGACTCGCCTGGAATAAGAAACCTTACGCGATTCACCGCCGTCTCATGGTGGCAGGTTTCCTTCCAAATCCCATGCATCGCAAGCCAGACATTACAGCTTTGCGGGAAGATTCACAATGCCGACTATAAGCAAAACACCCCGAGACCATAAAGTCTCGGGGTGAAAAAAGATGTGCTGAAATGCCAAGTTACTTGACCAGCTTAGAAGCTATAGCCAAGCGAGAGGTCGAACAAAGCACCTGCAGTTTCATTTGTTCCCGTTACGCCGAACAATTCCCATGTTTCATCAACACCCAAATAAACTCCGTAGCCACCGCCGATAGAAAGATCTAATGATTCGTTGAGGCCCATTCGATAGCCTAACGCCGGGCCTACCTGAGAAAACTTCTTAGAATCTCCATCTTTAGTTATTGCTTCACCTCTATTTATCACAAAGGCCAAGCCGCCCCACAAACTATTGCCCTCGGCGTTCAAGGCGTAACGACCAGAAACGGCAATCTGTCCGTCTAATAAAGGCCCAGCTCCGAGAGAGATGTTGCCCGTTCGGTACTCAAGACCGGCTAATCCAGTCATCGAACTTAAGCCGACCCTGACACCAACCTGGGCATCAGACTGAGATGGCATTCCTACAAACATGCAGGCGATGGCAAACACGACAAACCCCTTTTTCATATTCTTCCCTCCTCAATTTTAAGGTTATACTTAGAAGCATATTAAGAATTCTTAATTACGTCCAGTAAAATCACGATTTCTTAATTACGTCCAGTAAAATCACGATTTCTTAATTGCGTCCAGTCGGAAAACACGACGTCTGTGGCAAACGTCGCCACTGTCGCCTATAGATGTATCGCAAGTGAGGAGAAGTGATTGGGTTGCAAGTGGTGCCTAAAAAATTCTGCCGCGTGACGTTCCGATTGTCCTCCAGGTGTTTCTTTGCAGAGCGACAAGAATAAATGAGATTAGGCTTAATTCCAGTAGCGGTATTGATGGGATGGATATACACGAATTACAAAAGCTTTTTTGATGGATTATTTCAAGTAAATCCATAGGTTAAAGTATCCGTCGGTCTATTCACAATACAACTGGCGCACGCACATACCATCAATAATGAGTTCACCACATGAGCCAACCTAACACAGCGATTATCGTCGGTGCCGGACACCGGGCGATTACCTATGCCTCTTACGCCCAGCGCCATCCAGAGCAACTGCAGATCGTCGGCGTGGCCGACCCCAACCCGCTGCGTCGCGAGCAGACGGCAGCGCGCTTCGGCCTGAAGCCCGACCAGTGCCACTCCTCCGCCGCAGCACTGGCCGAGCGGCCCCAACAAGCCGACTTTATCATCAATGGAACCATGGATCACCAGCACGTGCAGACCGCGTTGCCCCTGTTGCGGCGCGGCTACGATATGCTGCTCGAGAAACCCTTTGCCACCAGCGAGGCTGATCTATGGGAGCTAGTCGCAACCGTGCGGCAACACCAGAGCAAGGTGGCCATCTGCCATGTTCTACGCCACGCGCCGTTCTATGCGGCGATTCGCCAGCATGTCGCCGACGGGGCCATCGGTCGGGTCCTCAATATACAAGCCGTCGAACACGTTTCCTACCACCATATGGCCGTCGGATTCATCCGCGGCAAATGGAGCCGGATCGACTACTGTCAGTCGCCGATGCTGATGGCTAAATCCTGCCACGATCTCGATCTGATCGCCTGGATGAAAAGTGGCGTTGCGCCGACACGGGTCGCCAGCTTCGGCAGCAACTTCCAATTTCGACCCGAAAACGCTCCCGCCGGGGCCGGCAGCCGCTGCCTCGTCGACTGCCCGATCGAGAAAGAATGCTCCTATTCGGCCCGCAAGCACTATATAGACCACCCGGAGCGCTGGTCCTTCTACGTCTGGGATTCGCTCGAGCATATCGAAGCGCCGACGCTAGAGGACAAGCTCGCCTCGCTCGAGACCAGCCCATACGGACAGTGCGTGTGGAAGACCGATATGGAGGTAGTCGACCACCAGTCGGTGGCGATCGAATTCGCCGACGGCTGCACCGCAACCCTCAATATGATCGGCGGTTCGTCCAAACCCTCGCGCAGCATACATCTGCTGGGCACTGAAGGTGAAATTCAGGGCAACTTAGAAGAGAGTACCTTCGCCCTGCGCCATATCGATCCGCGGCCCGGGCGCGAGTACGAAGAGCAGATCATCGACGTCAATGTTCAGGGTGATATGACCGGCGCCAGCGGCGGGCACGGCGGCGGTGACATGCGTCTGGTCGCCGATTTTCTCAAGCTGCTCGACGGTGCCGCACCCTCGATTTCGACCACCACCATCGAAGACTCGATCAGCGGTCATCTGATCGGTTTCTGCGCCGATCGCTCGATGCGTCAATCGACGACCGTAACAATCCCGACCACTCAGGAGAAGCTGGTATGATTCACTGGGGCATTATCGGACCGGGCCACATCGCTCGCGTCTTCTGCAACGGACTCCGTTTTACCCACAAGGGCCAGGCGACCGCTGTCGCCAGTCGCGACCTGCAAAAAGCTCGCCAATTCGCCGCAGACTTTTCTATAGCCACGGTCCACGACTCGTACCAGGATCTGTTGGCCGACCCTTCAGTCGACGCGGTATACATCGCCACGATCCATCCGGCGCATCTGCAATGGGTCGAGCTGGCCGCCACGGCCGGTAAACATATTCTGGTCGAAAAACCCATTGGGATCAACACCGGCGAAGTAGCGGCGATGATCGACGCAGCGCAGTGCAACGATGTCTTCCTGATGGAAGCCTTTATGTACCGCTGCCATCCACAGATGCAGCAACTGGCGTCGCTCATTCAGCAGGGCGCGATTGGCACAGTGCAGATGGTGCGGGCCTCTTTCGGCTATCACGCCAACTTCGACCCCCACTCCCGCGCCTACAACCACAACCTCGCCGGTGGCGGTATCCTCGACGTCGGCGGCTACACCGCGTCGGCAGCGCGCTTCGTTGCCGGAGCCGCCGCGGGCAAGACCTTCCTCGATCCGCAGGACGTAAAAGCGTGCGGGGTGATCGGCGAGTCGGGCGTCGATTATTACACCGCGGCGACATTGCGTTTCGACAATGGCGTCGTCGGCCAGATCAGCACCGGCGTGGCCTGCAATGTTCCGAGCGAAATCGTGGTCTTCGGCAGCGAGGGCATATTGACCGTGCCACAGCCTTGGCTGCCCTCGACGCCCTGCCGCACCGCCCGCGACCCGCTGCCGCTCGAGACCGAATTCCCCCCGAGCACCCTACTTCTGCAGCAGGGCGAATCCACCTCGGAGATCACCGTCGAAGTCGACCGCGACCTTTTCAGCTACGAGGCCGATATGGTCGCTGACCATATCTCCGCGCGCCAGGCGCCGGCGATGAACTGGGCCGACAGCTTGGGCAATATGCAGCTGATGGACCGCTGGCGAGCCGAGATCGGACTGAGCTACCCGCAGGATTCGTCGCACCGAGCAGCAGGGCCATCTACGCCGCTGGGTGAATAGATCGTAGAGGCCGGCGAAATAAAAGAGCAACCCGCAGCAGTGTCCGAGCGAACCTGCCGCAGTGCGCTTGCTCGATATGGTCGTGACTCTACGTGCGCTGCTCCAACAATGGATGCGCTGACATTTGCGCAACAGCAATTGGTAACCATCTGACTCGCTTGCGTTACACCCGGACCCGCACTATGCTCGAAACTACGCAAGCCACCGGCCCTCAACGACCAAGTGCCCCTGCATCGCGTCGGAAAGGAATCCACAGCTCATGTCGAATTACGTAGCCGCCTACGACCTCGAATCCGTCTACGCATGGTGGGAACCCCCGCGCAGCGATGCCGATGGTTACGAAGCATACGTTCAGTATGAGGGCCCGCGACGCGAGGAGTTTCTAGTCGGAGCCCGAGCTGTGGCCGAAGCCCACCTGCGCGCCGGGACTCCGGCGACCTTCTTCATCGTCGCCAAGCTACTCGATCACTGCGCGGCGGAGCTGCGCGAAATACTCGACCACCCCGAATTCGATCTGCAGTGCCATAGCTATACTCACCCCGACTTAATCGATATTTCCAACGACGAACAGGCCCTGCGCTACGAGTTGATCGATGCCAAGAAGCGGATCGAGGACACCTTCTCTCGGCCGGTCATCGGTCTGACGGCTCCGGGCGGCTACACAAGAGGTTTTTGCGGCCAGCAGCGCCTCCTCGACATGATGGCCGAAGCCGAGTACCGCTATGTGCGCACCTTCGGCGCCGGGCCCGATCAGAGCGTGCCCGCGCCGCTGCATCAGCCTTTTTGGTATGCCGAGGACGGCCATCCCAATCTGCTCGAAATCCCCTCGCATGCCTGGCACGATAATATCCTCACCGGCCAGCCGGGGCGCGTCCACTGGCCCCCGATCCTGCCTTGGGCCTACCCCACCCGCATGCCGACCGATGCGCAGGGGGTCTACGCCGCCTATGCGCCGGGCATCGACTACGCAGCGGAGCAGAACCTGTTGACCTATGTACCTATTTTTCACCCCTGGTCGATCTACCGCATCAGTGACCGCGCCAGTCAGATCGAACTGCTGCTCGACCACGCCGGCCAGAAACAGCAGATCGCCTCGTGTAGCCAGATCTACCAGCATCTCTGCGCGCACCGACACCTGGCTCCTGCGCATCCGCCGCAATAGGCCATATCTGTGCAGCCCAATATTCTCTTTGTCCTGACCGATAACCAGCGCCGCGACCTGCTCGGCTCGGCTCCGAATCCAATCATCCACACTCCGACGCTCGATCACCTGGCAAACCGGGGCACCCGCTTCACCCATGCCTTCGCCACGACCCCGATCTGCGCCGCCAGCCGGGCCAGCATTCTCACCGGGCTCTACGAACGCCGTCACCAATTCACTTTCGACGCGCCGCCGCTGCGCTCCGAGTTGGCCCGCGCCAGCTATCCGGCCCTCTTGCGCCGGGCCGGCTACCGCACTGGGCTGATCGGCAAACTCGGCATCGAATCGCGCGGGATCGGTGATATCGTCGATATAGAAGGGGCGCCCGAGATCATTCCCGAACTCTTCGACCATCTCGACCACTACGAGCACTGGACTCCGGCAGGGTACGAAATACCCCAGGAAGACGGCTCGGTTCGCCATCTAACTGATCTCACCGGCGACAAGGCGATCGCCTTTATCCGCGACAGCCGCCAGCCCTTCTGTCTTTCCATCAGCTTCAATGCCCCGCACGCCCAAGATGGCGATCCACGACAGTACATCTGGCCAGAGAGCGAAGACCCGCTCTACGCGGATACGGTCTTCCCCCCAATCGCCGATCTAGCCGAGTTCGACTCCCTGCCTCCCTTTCTACAGAAGGCCGAAAGCCGGCGCAGGTGGGCGCTGCGCTACGATACGCCAGAAAAACACCAGCGCAGCATGCGCGGCCTCTATCGCATGGTCAGCGGCGTCGACCGCAATCTCGGTCGGATCCTGGCCGAACTCGAGCGCCTCCGCATCGCCGAACAAACCGTGGTCATCTTCAGCTCCGACCACGGCATGTTTTACGGCGAGCGCGGCCTGAGCGACTGCTGGCTCCTACACGAGGAATCGCTCCGGGTGCCGCTGTTGATATACGATCCGCGCGTGGATCGCAGCCGCGCTACCTGCGACCAGATGGTGCTCAATATCGACATTGCCCCCACGCTACTCACTCTAGCCGGACTGTCCGCGCCCGAGGGCTATCAGGGCCGCAGCTTGGTTCCACTCCTTGGCGCAGAGCCGGTCCGTTGGCGCCGCGACTTCCTCTGCGAACACCACTTCGCCCACCCTGGGATACCCAAAAGCGAGGGGTTGCGCACCGAGCAATGGAAGTATTTCCGCTACTACGAAGAAAAGCCTCCATACGAAGCACTTTATCATCTCGAAACCGACGCCGGCGAACGAACAAACCTCGCCACCGACCCGGCTTCAGCGCAGCAGCTCCAATCTATGCGTGCACGGTGCGACCAACTGATCCGCGAAGCCGCCTCGACCCATACCTGAGATCCTGTTCGCATTTTGTGCTGCACGAGGCCGCGAATTTCGAGGCCGTATAAGGGCCCCTTGACAGCCAGTAACACTCTCCCTCCACCGCTTCGCTGCGACGGGGGCTCTTGCTTGTGCGCTACTATCGATTTTCGTATACTGCGTGCCCCATAGCCGGTCTTGTATTCTCTGCGATCTTCAAGCGGATCCTACTGCGAAATGACCTCATTAATGTCGAGAACAAATCGTTCGAAGCACACAAAAACGCAGAAAATCGCCAAAGAGTTCTTTCGCCCATAGACCCACGGCTGAACCACAAAAATGCAACTAAAACGTCATGGAGACCTGCGATGAATACTCTATTTTGCTCGCTCTCAATATCGTGCATGATAGTTGTGATTATGCCGAACATCTCCTACGGCCAAGAGACCGCAGACACCCAGGCCATTCGGGCACTTTTTGATGCAGACCAAGAAGCCTGGAAGCGCGGCGATGGTGAAGCTGTTCTGTCCAATCGGCACGAACATTATTTTACCGCAGGTGTGCCCAGAAACAACGGAAGGCCTGATTTTCGCGGACTTACCGTTGACGATTGGGTTGCAGAAAGGAGGAAACGCTTTCTCGATCCCAATTTTGGTAAAGGATTCGCAGCAGCGATGGCTGATACTGCTTTGAATATGGAAACGCGATCCGAATTGGTTCGCATTGATGTAAATGATGACCACGCGGTAGCTATTTCCAGGATCGAATGGGCTCAGAATGATACAACCAAAAACGTCAGAGTCCGATCTGGCTGGGAATAGTTGTGGTTCTTAAGGAAGATCGATGGCGAGTGGAAATTCATCAATGCCATCGGCGGAATCAATTCATTTCGCGAAGAATAACTCGGTTTCTCTAAGGACCTACAAGAGCGGGATGGGGATGGAAACGAGATCTACATAAAACCCGGGATAGGGCTTGCTTTGGTTTTAGGGTCGTGATGTGAATGGATGACGGCTGCTTGATGACGGTGCTAATTTCTACAGTTTCACCTTGGAATTGACCAGCTTGGTGAGCAGCGACCTGTCGAATAAAGATCATGCTTCACATGCCGATTTGGTGTCTTCTATATCGTCACGGTTGGAAACCATCGAAAACAACTATTGGTGCGGATATGGAATAGACAATAAATCAGAATGAAGCAGGAAACATGGCATACTATCGTAGTGGGGAATTGCGCCATGCACGTTTAATGGGCCTTATTAGGCCTAAGTTCACTAGGCATTGGCGCATGTTCGCCGACTGTCCTGCTACCGTGGTGCCTTTAGGTTGCCACTCTTCCCAGAATGGGCACGGGCCAGGCGTAAGATGCAAGCGGGTAGGGTGCAGAAGACAACTGAGCACCAAACGCAACACGATTTGGAGCAGGCGGCCCTTTCCCGAAGTAACCGCCGCTACCACAAATAGAGTAGAAAACTCAAACGGCACAGACTCAGGCTCCATGCCAACCGACCTAGTAAGGGCAAAAGAATTTTCGTGATACGCGATGATTCGAGACATCAACTAACGTACAGATTGAGCCGCAACAAAAACCATCATCTTTCTTGAATTACGCCTCCTCGTTTAAGTATCTTGCCTCTAACCCATCAATGAAAAAGGTCTTCCCATGATCTATTGCTTGCTTATCGGATTTATCCTGGCCCTCCCGCTCGGAGCCGAGCAGAAGACCACGCCCACGAGCACTCGAGTGCAGCCGCCTCCAACCGAATTACCCTCCTATGTCGTCTTGCGCACCGATCAAGGCATTCGCATAGACGGTCACTCCAATGAGACTGACTGGCAACTCGCACCGACACTCGATTTCATTATGCCGTGGAGTGACCTGAAAAAGGAGCGCGCGCAGTCAACGGTCGCCCGCCTGCTCTGGGACGACGACTATCTCTATATCGTCTATGAGTGCGTCGACCCGTATTTGGACGCCGAGGTAGAAAAACACGATGGCCCTGTCTATCAAGAGGACGCCGTTGAAATATTCGCCACCCCCAATGCTGCCAATGAAGATGGCATCACCTACTTTGGCTACGAAATGAATATCAAAGGGACCTTACTCGACTATATCGCCTTCGGCGGTGGCGACGAATGGACCAGCAATATCCATTTCCCCTGGCAAAGCGAAGGTGTGCAAATAGCGACCAGCTTTGACGGTACACTCAACGACCATACTGATGTCGACCGGGGATGGATTCTCGAAATCGCCATTCCACATGACAATTTTCGCCATATTAGTGGCCAGATCCCACCGCGCGACGGCGATATCTGGCGCGCTGGTCTCAACCGAACTGCCGGGCACCAAGGCCAATTTGGTGTGTGGTCCGATACTCATTCGGCAAACGCCTCGTTCCACCACGCCACTCGGTTCGGCAAGCTCATTTTTTCGACAGATACCACCGGGCGTTAAATCGCGATGTCTCGCAATTGGCGAATTGCGCCTGCTTGCGGGGTTACTGGGCATACGTCTATGATCTTGCTCTGATAGGGCTGGGCTTGTTCGTCTTCGCTGATCAAGCTCATCGGAAACCTGGACGCTGTTGCCAACCCCGCAACTGAACCACCCCACGAGACGTCTCGTATCCTGCAACATGGCCTCATTGGCAAATCACCTGGTGTATCGGAATCACAAAGGGCCCTTTACGAGATTAGGTCCGCGAAGCCAATCATCCCCTTTGCTTTCCCCGAGACTTAGTTCGCTACCGGTTATTCCCTTATTATCTTGACCGAAGGCGAACTAATTCATGCAACAAAGCCGCTCTCAAACAAGCCTCTCGCCAATCATGTTTACAACCTACCCGATTATCCTGCGGGTTTAATGTTCTGATTTAATTGAAATAGGTTAGACGGATCGTACTTATGCTTAATCTCTGCGAGACGCTCGTAATTTGAACCGTAGGTCGCTCGCACACGATCCTCGCCCTCGTCCATCATAAAGTTTACATACGCTCCGCTGTCCGAGTGCGGGCGCTGAGCCTCCCAATACGCTGTCGCCCATGCAGAAATCGCTTCCGCGTTTTCTGGGTCTGGATCAACACCTACAATAACTTTAGACCACTTGGCCCGACGATGTGCCTATGGCGTGTCAGTCGAACGGATCTGATGGGGTTTCCCATCAATCGGATACAGGTGCATGGTGGATAGCATCGTGGGCATCTGGTAAGCATATTCGACATCTAAATCAATAGCTTCATCACTCAATTCGTTAAGAAAATCACCTTTCCAATACCATTGTAAACCCGGAGGATACAGAGCATCGAATGCCCCCTGTAGGGCTGGGTAGGGCATGGGGTTGACGGCATACAGGGCTGGGGGACCAAATTCTTTAATCGGCTGAAAAAGCGTATCAGCTTCTTCTTCCGGTCCGCAGTAACACCAGATGATGCCACACATTTTTTTGAGATGCAATTCTTCTGGGAAGGGTGGTCCCGGAGGAACCGTCAGTATTGCGAAGAACCCATAGAGATCTCCCGGAGCGTGTTGCATGAACTCACGATACCATCGCATCACCTCGGTCGTTTGTTCTCGATGCCAAAGGGTAGGGCCACCGACAATTGTGTGAAAAGGGTGTAAGCTAAACCGGAACTCTATGACAACTCCAAAGTTGCCGCCACCTCCGCGTATTGCCCAAAAAAGGTCTTGGTTTTCATCCTTACTGGCGGACGCGAATTTACCATCTGCCAGTACGATGTCCACCCCAAGCAAATTGTCAATCGTGAGTCCGTATTTGCGTGTTAGGTACCCATGCCCTCCTCCCAAGGTCAGGCCACCAACTCCCGTTGTCGACACGACCCCACTGGGCGTTGCTAAACCGAAGGCATGGGTGGCATGGTCCACATCGCTCCATGTACTCCCACCGCCAACCTGTACAGTACGTCCTTAGGGTATCAACTCGTGTATATTTGATGGGAGACAAGTCTATGACCATACCACCGTCACAGGTACCCAATCCCGGACCGCTATGCCCTCCTCCCCGAACTGATACAAGAAGGTTGTTCTCTCTAGCGAAGTTGACCGAATCCATGACATCAGTCGCATCCGCACAGTGAATGATGAGCCGCGGATGGCGCTTTATCATAGCATTGTAGACCTTGCAGGCATCGTCGTAATTTTCATCACCAGGCTGGATGAGTTGGCCTTGCAAGCCCGCTTTGAATACTTCTATGCTTGCTTGATTCATCACGTCTCCTATGCTTTATCGCCTGCAGTTTTGAGAGATATGGACATCAATTCGCAAGCTACAACGCAATTTGATAATTCGCACCTGCGGGGACCGTCTTCATACGATCAACTCACGCGATAAGACTGGATCTTTGGGTTCAGGTCCCGGGAAACATGGAGGCCATGTCAGGGTTGTTGGTGATCGACGAATCGGGCAACTCCGCCATCGTGTCGTATTGAATTAATGGCTTGGACATTGTTTCCCGACACTGTTTAGCGGCATCCCTGTTCGAAAAAGGTCCACTGGGTAACTGGCCGTCTACATCAGTAAAGCCATAGTCGATCGCTAGCTCTACCGTCTGGACAACCTTCCCATTCATTTGCGCGAGTTCCTCCTTCGTAGCAGTATTAATAAGCGCTGCAACGGCCCGTCCTGTGAATACGGGCGTTTCGCCGCCAGGGAAGGCCGCTATCTCAGTGACAGCACCTCCAGGGTACAAAGTCACTGCATGTACATCGTAGGGTTTGAGCTCAACCGCCATGTCCGTTGTCAAACGATCAAGGCCTGCTTTTCCGACGCCATATCCAACGTCAAATAGATAATTAACCCCTCCAAAGCTCGAGATCTGAACAATCAAGCCAGCTTTGTTTTTTATCATCAGCGGTGCAACGAGAGCGCTCATAACAAAAGCACTGCGAAGGCCAATGTTTAGCGAGGCATCAAAAACGGAGATCGGCTTTTCCCAAAAATGCTTGCCAAAGTGAGGTGTGACTGCTACCAATCCACCGTAGGCGCTATTGACCAGGAGATCTAACTGGCTCTCTTTCGCATTGATCTGGTTCACAAAAGTGTGAACAGCCCCATCATCACTCTGATCCAGCTTACAAGGGACTACCTTGCCACCTTTGCTACCCTCGGCTGCTTCCTCTGCAAGTTCATTCAACGCGTCTTCGTTTCGGGCCGTAGCATAGACGCGACAGCCTTCTTCACGTGCGAGAACAAGAGCTATGCCTCGGCCAAGACCGCGCGAGGCTCCAGTAACGATGCAAACTTTAGGTCTGTTCATGAGATCTCCTTTAGAATTATAGTTTCATCTTTATACTTTCTCACTCACATGTCTATGTGTCCGCCCGATATTTTAATACGGCGAAGCTTATATCGTCTGCTTGTTCACACCCGTCCGCCCATTTATCTCCTGCTTCAGCCAACGCTTCGCAGATACGGTCAGCCCCGATGTGGGCAATTTCCCTAAAAACAGACATGGTCCTAGGGTAACCGAATTCGTTGTTTTCAGGGTCTACACGTTCGGGAAGCCCGTCGGTCATGAGTAAAACTGTGTCTCCGGCGCACAACTCAAGATCCCGAGACTGATACTTGCGGGCCGCTTTCAGGCCCAAAGGTAGACCTTCGATGAGAATTTCCTCAACTTCGTTGGTCCGATTGCGATGGATGAGCATCGGTGGGATCCCGGCAGACGAATACGACAACCGGTTACCTTGTATTTTTACCATCGCTAGTGCCATTCCGTTCCGACCAATTCTCATATTCCTCAACTGGTCCGACATCTGCGAAAGAACGTCTACTACATTGGCGTCAGGCGATAAGCTCTGGAACAAGCCCTTAGTGCCGGCCACAATAGTACCTGCCTCCATACCATGACCCGTGGCATCTCCGAGGGCCAACAATAGGCCCGATTCCTCGGTTAAAATGTAATCGTAATAATCGCCTCCAACTTCGGTTGCTGGACGCGTATACAATCCGACTTCGAAATCCTTGAGAACTGGCGCTTGGTCGGGCAACATTTTAAGCTGGAGATTCCGCGCCTGCTCCAATTCTTTTTCCATTCGCAAACGGTTGTCACGCTCCTGTTCAAAATCCGCCATGGACAGCAATACAACCTGCCCATCGTTGTTAATCCTCCCATCAATTTGCGTTATCGTGTCCGCAGGCAGACCGAGCGCCTGAGCGGCGTCAACAATAGCGGCAACGGTCGGTCCCTCATATATGCAATACGATCTCTTCGCATCGACACTCAGGAAGGAATAGACCCAATGCAAATCATGTTTGTCGTTTACCGAGTTCAATGCTAAGAGCTCTTCATCTGAATCTTCTCCCACAGGCTCAGGGAAATTTCGCTCTATCATGAATAAGGGCATTGTGCAAAAACTCCTCTCTGTGACCCTCCCGTCAATGGGCCACTGTATAGTCATCCGGACATGATTATAGAAGGCGAATCAACCGTATCGGCACAGGCTGGCAAAGCGAACATGCCTGTGAGTCAGAGGCTCCTGCTGCCGAAGGTCCGTGCAACCCAAAGGGGCACAGACATATCGTAGCTGATTGAGATGCAGAAAAATTACCTAGGAAAAATCCTGCCTCATGTTGTAAGAGTTCGCGCTTCCGAATAAGGATGGAGGTCGCGAGTGAATAATTCGCAATTTACAACATTTTGAGGCCCAACTCTATCCACCGATTGCCCCGCAAACAACCTCAATAATATCAGAATACTTAGAAATTGTATTTGCCAATGCCAGGTCGGATCAGACACTCAAAAAAACAGTTCAGAGTTTACAGAATTCGTCCCATCAATAAGACAAGCTCACCCAGTCAAAAGAGAAAGATACCGGGCGGCCAATGTCATGTCCCCGAGCGCTCTATTCTCAGTTTCTTCGACGAAACGTTTAAGCTGGTTAGCCATTTGCCCGATTCGTGTGAAGCTGTCCCTGCAATTGGCATAAGAACCCCCTTGCCCGATGGTTGAGGGACGGTAGAGCGCCAAGCCAACGCGCTCTACCCAAAGGAAAATATTTTTGTTGTGGAGTTGCTTGTTTCACGAATTACCTTCTGCCAAAGGTTCTCAGAGGAGCCAACCACTAGCCGCAGATCCCTGGCTCAGTGTACAGTCAATTAACGTAAAACGCAGGTACCGCACAAGCATACGCAGACAGCGATAGCCAGCATTAATGGCTATGCGAATTGCCGCGCCGCACGCGGGCGTTTCGTTTGTATTTTCAATCGACAGCAGGATGCGGTAGCTGCGCTGCCACAACGCGATGTGCAGCACGTCATCGGCCTATAGCGGCCCGCCCCGCCCGGGATTCTTGATAACGCGTCTCCTAACGGAGGGCTCCAAAGTCCATTACGGAGGGGATCATGTTGTTCCGTTAGGGCATAGGTAAAACCTTCTTCCGCTCCGTTTGAGCTCTATTTGGATCCGATTCCGGCATACCGACCAACACCGTCTATGGCCCGATAATTCAATCAGATGGACTATGTCTTCGGCGCGGTCGACCGTTACACTACCAGCAAACGGGTTCCACGGCGCCTTAGAACATAGGTGCCGAAAGGCTAGACCGAGTCATTTGGGTAAACGCCGATCTCGTCCATCGTTTCCTGTCGGTCAGAGGTGTGCTCCAGTTGCGATATGTTACTGCTCGTGCAACCGGGATTGCCCCGACCGCCTCTGGCTACCTACTATGCTGCTATCTC
>JACLAC010008327.1_pt1 | contig 16258 bp, 13 predicted proteins | sample 8027881 | NCBI WGS metagenome assembly JACLAC01 (sample SAMN15725517, study PRJNA655200) | protist metagenome | isolation source: fluorescence activated cell sorting (FACS) single amplified genomes of... | place: Spain: Blaines Bay Microbial Observatory, Mediterranean Sea | collected 2016-01-19
GAGATGGGGCCTTTCAAGGTGAAAGCTATATATGCAAATCATCCAGTGACAACTTTAGCCTATAGAATAACAGTAGATGGAAAAACACTGGTCTTTTCCGGAGACACCGAGCCTTATTTGAATCACTTGGGAAATGATCCAGAGGCAGATGAAGAAGAGTTGGAAGAAGTGGAAGAGATCATAGAAGAGCAAACTGAGCGTTGGTGTAACTTTCTCGAGGATGCAGATTTAGTACTACATGATGCCCAATATACGCCTGAAGAATATCCGAACTTTAAAGGTTGGGGGCATACGGCTATGGATACGGCAATTAACAATTGTGCGCGCGCAAATGTGAAGAAGTTATTGCTAACTCATCACGACCCTAAGCGTACAGATGATCAATTAGATGAATTGACGGAACGCTGGAAGAATTACTGTAAAGAACAGAATCACAATATGGAAGTTGAGTTTGCTATGGAGACCCAGGAATATCATGTTTAACCGCTCAGAACCACTTAGGTTGAGAAAATAATTTCATATGTGCGGTGTTGTTGGTATTATCGGTGGAAAAGAGGCTCCATTTTGGGCAGCAAGAGGTTTGTACGCTTTGCAGCACCGAGGCCATGATAGTTGTGGTATAGCTTTTATTAACGATGATGCAGACCAACTAGAGATTCATTCTGGAAAAGGTGCTGTTGCTGATGTTTTGTCACATAAAGTGACAGATGGGGCTGTTTCAAATGCTTGTATCGCTCAAAATTTATATACGACTTTTGGCTTAGGTCATTCTCCTCAACCATTTGGGGGTAGTTTTTGGGATGAAGATGGTTCGAAACACCACGTTGCCCTAGTTCATAATGGGCAGTTATGTGGAGTGGATCGTTTACGCCGAAAATTTCCTAGTATGTACCGGTCTCAGTCAGATAGCGAAGTTATTTTTGCTTTATTGCCTCACATGAAGGGTGAGACGATGTTGGAAAGAATCACTCAACTTGTCAGCGAACTAGAAGGAGCTTTTAGCTTAGTTTTCTTAACGAAAGAAGGGTTGATAGCTGTTAGGGACCCTGATGGTTTTAGGCCTTTGGTTTTGGGAAGAGATCAGGAAAATGATGCTTATATGTTGGCATCAGAGGTAAATGCATTTGATATGATGGAAGGACATTTCGAGAGGGATATCAAACCTGGTGAAATTGTTCATATAAGTCATTCTGGAAAAATAACGATTGATCATATTCCAAGTAAAAGAGAAAATTTAAGCCAATGTGTATTTGAGCATATCTACTTTGCAAGACCAGATAATCAATTGTTTGGTAAGCCAGGTTATAGTACTCAAAAGAGACTAGGAACGGAGACAGCTAAAGAAGTGAAGGGTATCATGGAGGCGGATGTTGTCGTTCCTGTGCCTGATTCAGCAACGATTGCCAGTTTAGGCTTTGCGAAAGAAATAGGTTTGCCATTAGAGATGGGTATCTTGCGTCACCACTTCGCTTCAAGAACCTTTATTACTCGTGGTCAAGGAAACCGAGAAAGAGCTGTTAGGTTAAAATTTAATATTGTAAAAGATGTTGTTAAAGGAAAAAGAGTCGTTTTAGTCGATGATTCATTAGTTAGGTCTACTACATCTAGGATCTTAATTAAAATGCTTCGCAAGAGTGGAGCAAAAGAGATTCATATGGTGTTATTTAGTCCACATATTCAGTATTCGTGTGTCTATGGTATCAATACCCCTACGAGAGAGGAGTTGATTGCTTACAAATTTGATGCAGATAGTAAAAGAATAGCGAAGGAAATTGGCGCGGATTCAGTGACTTACTTAACAAAAGAAGGTCTTGAAAAAGCGATGGAGCCAAATGCACATGACTATTGTTATGCGTGTATGGATGGAAACTATCCTATTGATGATAAATCTAGTTTATCTCAATCTATTTCATAAAGAATAAATTTTGATAGCAATCATATCTGACTTACACTCCAACATCGAAGCGGTCGATGCGGTAGTTAAAGATATGAGAAGGCGTAGCATAGATCGTGTTGTTGTTTTGGGCGATGTGATAGGTTATGGCCCAAATCCTAAAGAAACGTTAGAGCTAATACGCTCTATTGAGCCTGAGGTTATCTTGATGGGTAATCATGAGCATGCTTTAATAAATGGATGCCCTTCAAATATGCACCCAAGAGCTAAGACAACAATAGAATGGACAAAGAAGCAGTTGAGCGAAGCAGAATTAAAGTGGATAGCTAGCTGGCCAACTCATGCAACGATTGACGGAGTTTTGGCGGTTCATGCATCTCCTCGAAATCATGTTTTGGAATACATTTTCCCTCATGATATTAAGCGTCCTGGATTGATGAAAGAGCGGTTTGACTTATTGCCGAATAAGCACTGTGTTGTAGGTCATGTTCATATACCTGGAGTGTTTACTGAGAATAATGAGTTTTTAGAACCAACAGATTTAATGAGTAACCTCTATTTATTTGGTGATGAAAAAGCAATCATCAATGTTGGGAGTGTCGGTCAGCCTCGCGATATGGATAATAGAAGCTGTTATGTGACGCTAGATGGTGAATCTGTTATTTTTAGACGTGTATCTTACGACTTTAGAAAAACTCAAGATAAAATATTAGCTTTAAAAGGGTTTGATCCCTTTTTAGCTCAAAGGTTAGAAATAGGTCGTTAAAAACTATTTTGTTTTAACTTCTGGTGCTTTGGTGAGAGGCCAATGACCACGTTTAAGATAAATTTCTAGAATTTGAAGGTCAGCAGGATTAACTCCAGCAATTCTAGAGGCTTGTCCTAGTGTTTTAGGTTGAAACTTTTTAAGTTTTTCTCTACCCTCAGCTCTCATTTCTTCTAAAGCCGAATAGTCGATATGATTAGGAAGCTTTTGGTTTTCACCTTTTTGTAAGCGGTTGATACGTTTCATTTCTCGAGTTAGATAGCCTGTATATTTAACTTCTGTTTCTATGGAATACTCAAGTTCTTTGGATAAGCCATTTAAAGATTCTGGAGCATTTTTGAGGGCTCTAATCGTGTCTAGGTTCTCTTCAGGTTGCTTTAATCGGTCGCAAAGTGACTTGTTATGGTAATGAAGGCTGCTTAAATCTTCGATGACTTTTGAACGTAATTCGATATTCCTTCTCATGCTGTCAAAAGTAACCTGATCGATGAGCCCATATTTATGACCATAGGTCATGAGTCGTTCATTGGCATTATCGTGACGTAAGATGAGTCGGTACTCGGCTCTTGAAGTAAACATTCGATAAGGTTCAGCGATTGTTTTGGTGATGAGGTCGTCCATGAGAACCCCAATGTAAGCTTCGTTTCTACCTAAGATAAAGGGCTCTTCTCCTCGGATGGCCAGAACAGCATTGATGCCTGAAACGAGGCCTTGTGCAGCAGCTTCTTCATAGCCTGTGGTGCCATTAATTTGACCCGCTAAATACAAGCCTGAGATCGTTTTGCTTTCTCCAGTTTCTTGAATTTGATGAGGGGGGACAAAGTCGTATTCAATGGCATAGCCAAATTTTAGAACTTCAGCATTACTAAGGCCGGGGATGCTTTTCAGCATTTCTAGCTGTAGGTTTTCGGCCATAGAGGTGCTAATACCATTTAGGTAAACTTCATCTGTTCTGAGGCTTTCTGGCTCTATGAATATTTGATGTCTTTCTCTATCTTTAAAACGGCAAACTTTATCTTCGATGGAGGGGCAATATCGGGGACCAATGCCCTCTATTTGCCCATTATATAAAGGGATTTTATCCATATTATTATGAATGATGTCATGGGTTTCTGGAGTTGTCCAGGCGATATGACAATGAACTTTGTTTCCTTGAGTCCCATTTGATCTAAACGAAAATTGTTGGGGGAATTCATCGCCATCTTGAAGTTCTAAAATAGAGGTGTCGATTGTTTTTCCTTTAACTCTAGGAGGAGTCCCTGTTTTTAGACGTTGAGTTTCAAGGCCCAGGTCTTTTAAGTGGTGCCCTAGATCAGTGGATGGGGGTTCATCAACACGTCCAGCGGGTGTTCTGGTCTCACCGCGATGTATGAGCCCATTTAGGAAGGTTCCCGTTGTAATGATGACTTTGGATGCTTCTATCAGGTCGCCACTGACAAGTTTTAGGCCGGCAATCTTATCTTGTTTTATAATAAGGCTGTGAACCATGCCCTCGATAATATCCATGCCTGAATCAATCACGACATTTTGCATCATTTCACTGTATTGGTACTTGTCTGACTGACATCGAGGTGATCTAACGGCTGCACCTTTGGAGGTATTGAGCATTCTAAAATGAATGCCTGTTGCATCAGCCGTGAGGCCCATTTGCCCACCTAGAGCATCTATTTCTCTTACAAGTTGTCCTTTAGCTATCCCACCAATAGCTGGGTTACAGCTCATTCTTCCTATTGCGGTTTGGTGGATAGATATGAGAGCCGTTTTGGCTCCCATACGTTGTGCAGCGAGGCATGCTTCTATTCCAGCATGGCCACCGCCAACAACAATTATATCATATTTCATGCACGAGTGCGAATCTTTTTAAGCTTGGTGAGTATACTCTCAAGATCTAGTGCACCAACAGCCTCATAAGCTTGTTTACGGTTGATAAAGGAAATAGACTTCAATCCGTAGTAAGGAGCTAGCTCAATAATATTTTCAAATAAGTCGACAATTTCTCTTTTTTCTTCTTTTTTGATAGCAGTGCCCATTTCTTCCGCATAGTCTTTAAAACTATCTGATGCACGGCATAAACCATAGGCTCTAGAAAGGCTTTCGTAAAAAGTGAAGAGTATCCAAACAGGCTTTTGTTTTTCGTTAGCAAACTTTTTAAGGTTATCAAAGTCTCTGAGACCTTTCTTTAAAGTTTGCTTCCAACCAAACTTAAATTGTTGGAAAACAAGGTTTCTGGACTCTGTCTCAGAAACTGTATCTTTAGCGAAATCATCAAAGGAAGTCATGATCACTTCAGCTTCATCCATGGAGCAGCCAACTTCAGAAATCATGTAGCTTTCAAGAGACTTTAGGGCTTCACCAATAAAGCGACATTTTTGATCAGCATCTTCAATTCTAATTTTATGAGATTGACCAACCATAGAAGATAAAAAGTAATAAATTTCATCTTTTCTAGGAGGAAAAAGCTTTGGAGGTGCCATAGCTTCGACCTTATTGGACAATTGACGTAGTTTTATCTTTTCGATATTTTTGCCAATTTCAATTTTATCTTCGTCGCCAGCACCTTCTAGCTCATCTTCGCCTATCGTATCACCTAGGAGAGCCATGAGCTCTTCTGCACTAGCTTCTTCAGGTTCGCCTTCTGCTTCAGGCTCAGCAGCAGCTGGTGCTTCAGGCTCAGCAGCAGCTGGTGCTTCAGGCTCTTTGCCGTCTGCCATAGCTAAAAGCATTTCGGGGCTCAGAGCGTTTAAGTCAAACTCTTCATCGGCATGAGCTTCATCAGCTGGTGCATCAGTGCTAACGTTATCGGGTAGAACGCCTTCCTCCGCAAAGCGGACTAAGTCCTCCATCGACATGTCATTTAGGTCATCCATTGGCATGGTTTAGCTCCTGCTGAAAACAATTTCGAAAGAGGCTTTGTCGTACATATAAGTCCCTTTGCGTTTACTGGCTTTGTCGAATTTCTTTTTCTTATTTCCAATGTGAACCGTCACATCGTCCATCATATCACCATTAATGGCAATAGCTTTACTTCTATTGTATCTTTTGGCTTCTTGGTCGGTTTTCATTTGCTCGACCATTTTAATCTTTTTATTGATAGCCTCAATTTTGTTTAAGATTGTTTTTACCGCAGCCTTCTTGGCTTCAGGCGCCTTCATGAGCAATAGTTTGTTTTTCATGAAAGGCTCTATGGCTTTATTGAACTTTTCTTTTTGTTCTTCTAACTGGGCAATGGCTTCATCAAGTTTAGCCAGCTTCTCATCGACACTGTAATCGAGGCCTACGGCTATGAGTGTTGGAGTTCCAAGAGGAGAGCCTAATTCTTTTACTTGAGCTCCTTCAAAGGCATAAGCTTCGCCACCGCGAATCGCTCCACCTTCTAGAATGAGTTTGCCTAAAGTCCTAACTTTGGAGCGAACTATCTCGTAGTAACATTCGATCCCACCTTTACATGTGACATTGGCTTCGTTGATGAATTTAGATTTCAAGATGCCATCACATTCAATGACGGTATTTTCACTGCCAATAATACCTGCGTCTGCTGTGATGTTGCCTTTTGCCTTGAGGTTTGAAGCAGTGACAACACCCTTTGCATGGATATTTCTTCCTGCTTCCATAGAGTAGCCGTTTGGTATAGCTCCTTCGAAAACCAAACTCCCTATAAATTTCAGGTTACCAATCGTGAAATCAACGTCTTTGTTGACGACAAATTCTTCTTGGACAGAAACGAGTGGTTCAACGTATTCAACATGGCCATCAGCTGTCGCGTAAACTATATTAGTATCTTCGTCGTGACGAACATTTTTACCAGGTCTGAATTTTGCTTTTTTAACACTAGAAACAGCTATTTTTCTACCTAAAACATCGGTGCCTTCTTCTCCGGCATCAGCGGGGAGAATTTTTAAAAGCTCTTGTCCTGTATAAATTTCTTTAATGAGGTTTAGATCGCGAAAGTCGACATTTCCGGAGTCATCTTGAACTTCAACTTGTTTAGGATTCATTTCAATGGTAAACTCTAATTTTCCGTCATGGCTTTGTCTGGCTGCTTTGCCTTTAGCAATGGTTTCTTTAAAAACTGGCTCACCACTTTGAAACTCTTCAAAAAGTTTTGTTATTTTTTCGTCATCTAAGCCCTCGATGACACCTTTGCTCGATAAAAGGGCATACAAACCTTCTTGGTTGGCACCTTCTAGGAAGTCAACTTTAAGTTCTAACCACTCTTTGTCAGCGTATAAAACAAAGCCCTGAGCTTCGACCGATTGGTCCGTTATTTTTTTGAAACCATCTTCTGACATGAACCCTTTTATAACTCCGTTAAAATAATTGAATGCTTAAATTTAATAATCCCTTTTAAACTCGTCCCCTGAGCTTGAAATGATGGTTTTTTCGGTAAATTCAAAAGGTCTGTTGAGTTTATTCTTTTCGGGCAACTCAGTTTACACTTAATCTAAGAAATCAAAACAATTTTTTAAGTAATTATGGAAGAACCTAAAAAGAGAATTCTCACGGGAGATCGTCCAACGGGTCGATTGCATTTAGGTCATTATGTAGGAAGTTTAAAAAATAGAGTTGAGCTCCAAGAAAAGTATGACACTTTCATCGTCATAGCTGATTTGCACATGTTAACGACGCGACCTGATGCAGACTCAATAAAACAGGTGAACGAAAATGCTAGGTTTATGGCGCTCGATTATTTAGCTTGTGGGATTGATCCCCAAAAATCAAAAATTTATCTGCAGTCTGCTATTCCTGAAATATATGAATTAAACCTTATTTTTGAAATGTTAGTTTCAGTGAACCGACTATCGAGACTGCCTAGTTTAAAAGATATGGTTTCTGCCTCTAAGATGTCGGAAGAAAGCATGCCTTTTGGCTTGTTGGGTTACCCAGTACTTCAGGCAGCAGATATCTTATTACCTAGTGCTACACTCGTGCCAGTAGGAAAAGATAATGAAGCTCATTTAGAAATTACTCGAGAAATTGCACGTAGGTTCAACCATACCTATGGAGATGTGTTCCCAGAGCCTGAGTCCATGATCGGTGAAATTCCAACTTTGATGGGAATAGATGGCGGAACTAAAATGAGCAAGAGTTTAGGTAACTGTATCTATTTATCAGATGATGAAGCGACAGTGAAGAAAAAGGTAAGGTCTATGTATACAGACCCAAATAGAATTAGAGCGGATATTCCTGGCAATGTTGAAGGTAACCCTGTCTTCCAGTATTTAGATGCTTTTTGCACAGACATGAGTTTAGTAGAAGAATTGAAAGGACGTTACCGTGAAGGGACCGTTGGAGATGGTGAAGTAAAAGATCGTTTATTCGAAGCGTTAGAAGTTTTTTTGAAGCCTATTAGAGAAAAACGTGCAAGTCTAGATGCAGATAAAGGCTATGTTGAAGAAGTTATCATGGAAGGGACTGAACAAATGCGTGAAGTCGCGAGAGAAAACATGAATCAAGTAAGAAAAGCCATGGGCTTGGTAGGAAACTGGAACAGAATTCGTCGAGCTGTTGAAAAGCGTCGTAAGAAAAAGTAATTGAGTTTATACAAGTCAAGAAAGGCTAGAGCAGCCCCAGAGTTTTTGGAGAGGGTCTTCACCGTCCCTGATCCTGAACGTACGACTTTAGCTAAACTCGAAAAACAACTTGGTAAAGACTTAGATCATTTCTTAACAGAAAGTAAGGTTGCTGGAGAGATCCCATTAGGGGAATTGGCCAACTCTTTTAAAGATTCGAGTATACCCGATGAGCCTAGGTTCGTTCAGGACCAGGTTGATTATTTAATGACTCAGGTGATCCCTTACTGTGTGAATACTGGGTCTCCAAAATTTATTGGGCACATGACATCTGCGATTCCTTATTTTTTACAATCGCTTTCTAAGTGTATGGTCGCGCTTCATCAGAATGTTGTAAAAATAGAGACCTCGCGCTCATTTACTTTTCTAGAGCGACAAACTTTAGCCATGATGCATCGTTTGATTTACGATCGAGAAGATAGCTTCTATGACGAACATATTCATAAGCGTAACTCAACTTTGGGCATTCAGTGCTCAGGGGGGACTGTGGCAAATATGATGGGGTTATGGATAGCGAGAAATACATGGATGGAAAAAGTTCTCGGCAGTGAAGCTGCTGAAGAAGGCTTGATAGAAGCTTTGATAAAAAGCGGCAAGAAAAATATCTGCATTTTTGTGTCACAGCGTGGGCACTACTCACTTCGCAAAGCTTGTGACTTGTTGGGGATGGGGAAGTCCCAGATGAGAGTGATTCCTGTAGATGTCGGTCATAAAATTAATTTAGAACTTCTAAAGGTTGAGTATCAAAAAGCTTTGGATGAAAATATACAACCCATTGCTCTTATTGGTGTAGCAGGAACAACAGAAACAGGGCACTTTGACCCATTAAATGAATTAGCTGACTTTGCAGAAGAACATCAATTGCATTTCCATGTTGATGCTGCTTGGGGGGGAGGTTTACTCTTTTCTAGTAAACACAGATCTGTCCTCAAGGGTTGTGAGCGCTCAGACACCATGGTGATAGATGGTCATAAACAGATGTATTTACCTATGGGAGTCGGCATGTTGTTGACGAAAGACCCTGAGCTGGCTAAAGCGATTGAGCATAAGGCTCAATATATTATACGAGAGGGTAGTTTTGATTTAGGTCGTCGACATTTAGAAGGTTCCAGGCCCGGAATGGCTTTATTAACACATTCGGCCTTGCATATCTTAGGTCGTCAAGGGTACGAACTGCTCATCAATCACAATATGGATTTAGCTTACCGTTTTTCAGAATTGATTGAATCGCATTCAGAATTTGAATTGATCACTAAGCCTGAGACGAATATTTTAACTTACAGATACTTTCCTAGTGCTTGGAAAGAAAAAAGAACGACAGACTTAGATGATAAAGTATCTAAGTTAAACTTGCTTTTACAAAAAAAGCAAAGAGAGTCTGGTAAAAGCTTTGTATCGAGAACGAGCTTTAGACACCCAGAACCGAAGGGAACTCCCATCACTGTTTTACGCTCAGTCCTAGCAAACCCACTTACAAAGCCTGAACATTTGTCTGAAATACTTTCAGAACAAGTTGAAATAGGTGAATCTCTTTTACAGCAGCTTCTCTAAAGTTAGATAGCTATCCTCCATGTTTAAAGTACTCAATAAAGACAGTCAGAGTTTCGCGAGAGCGGGCCTACTAACAACACCTCATGGTGATATAGAAACCCCTACTTTTATGGCAGTGGGAACTCAAGGGACGGTAAAGGGGATTTGGCCTTCTCAATTGAGAGATGCAGGTGCGGGGATCGTCTTGGGGAATACTTATCATTTAGCCTTAAGGCCAGGTGCTAAGTTGGTAGAAGACCACGGTGGCCTTCACAAGTTTAGCGATTGGCATGGTCCTATGTTAACAGATAGTGGTGGTTTTCAGGTGTTTTCACTCAAAACGATGAGGAAAATCACAGAAGAAGGTGTAAAGTTTAGGTCACATATTGATGGCTCTGCATTGGAACTATCACCAGAAAGCAGCATGAAAATTCAAAACCAATTAGGAGCCGACATTATTATGGCTTTTGATGAATGCCCAGAGTTGCCTTGTGATGATAAGACCATGAATGCCTCATTGGAGCGTACGGGTCGCTGGTTACACCGTTGTAAGGCAGCTCATGCTCGACCTGATCAAGCTTTATTTGGGATCGTACAAGGGGGCTTGAGTAGCGAACTACGTAAAAAATCTTTGGAATTAACGGAGGGAGTGGACCTTCCGGGCATTGCTATTGGTGGTCTATCAGTGGGCGAGTCACGACTAGAGCGTTTAGATGTATTGGAGGCTCTAGCCCCTCATATGCCATTAGAAAAGCCTCATTACTTAATGGGTGTGGGAACACCTTTAGATTTGATTGAATCGGTCGCTCAAGGAGTGGATATGTTTGATTGTGTTTTGCCTACGAGAGAAGGGCGACACGGCGTTGCCTACACCTCTCGTGGTAAAATAAGAATTAAAAATCAAATTCACAAAGAGAGTTTAGAACCTTTGGATCCAGATTGTTCATGCCCAGCTTGCGGTAGCTTTACAAAGAGTTATTTAAGACATATGTTTGTCGCAGGAGAAGCCTTGGGGCCTATGTCTTTGAGCATACACAATTTAACTTATTACTTTAAGTTGATGAAAGAAATTCGAGAGGCGATCCGTGAAAACCGTTTTGATGCATTGCTAAAGAAAATACAAGGCCTTTATTTGGACCCGGAGCCAAAAAAATGATTACGATCACAGATTTAGACATGCGTTTTGGGAACAGAATTCTGTTCAAAAATGTTAATTTGCAGATCATGCCAGGCCAGCGTCATGGCTTGATTGGAGCAAATGGTTCGGGGAAGTCTACCTTTCTAAAAATACTAAGTGACTTAGAGGTGGCGACAAGTGGAACAGTACAGCGACCTAATAAATCTCGTTTAGGCTGTTTGGCACAGGACCATTTTCAATTCGAAGATAAGACCGCGTTAGAAGCCGTGATTATGGGCAAACCTGAACTGTATAATGCGATGCAATCGGTAGAAGCTTTGTTTGAGAAAGAAGAGTTTACAGATGCAGAAGGAGAGGAATTAGCTAACTTAGAGTGTCTGATTGGAGAGTTAGATGGCTATAGCGCGGAAGCCGATGCAAGTCAATTATTAGAAGGTTTAGGTCTAGAGCAGCATAGACACCAATTGAAAATGAAAGAGCTTTCTGGTGGCTATAAGTTAAGAGTTCTTCTAGCTCAAGTTTTATTTAGCGATCCTGAAATTCTACTTTTAGATGAGCCTACAAATCACTTGGATATTTATTCGATTAGGTGGTTAGAGTCTTATCTCATGAAATACAAAGGTGCTTTGGTTGTGATCTCTCACGATAGAGATTTTGTGAATGGAGTGAGTACCCATATCTTAGATGTCGACTTTGGAACGATTCGATGCTATAAAGGTAATTATGACCGTTATCTAAAACAAGTAGAGGAAGAAAGTATTCACCGTGAAGCAGCCATCGTAAAGAGTGAAAAAAGAAAAGGTGATCTACAGGAATTTGTTGATAAATTTAAAGCAAAAGCTAGTAAAGCGAAGCAAGCTCAATCTAAAATGCGTATGATTGAGAAGTTAGACAATGAGTTGGATGACCATACCTTACAGCCTTCATCACGTCGTCGTCCTGGTATCAAATTCAATATAGATATACCCTCTGGAGCTACACCCTTAACAGTAACGGGTGTGGATAAAGCTTTTGGTGAGAAAGTCGTTTTACAAGGGGTGAGCTTTGAAGTAGATCGTGGTGAGTGTTTGGCTCTATTGGGAGCGAATGGAATTGGCAAATCAACGCTTTTAAAAATTGTGACTCACAACTTAAAAGCTGATCAAGGTGAGTTCAAATGGGGGCATCAAGTGTCTGTTAGTTACTTTCCTCAGGATATAGAGGCTGAAGTACAGGGAGAGGGCACTGTTTTAGAATGGATTCATGGACAATGTCCAAAAAACTCAGATGGAGAATTGAGGAAGGCTTTAGCGCGCTCATTATTCAGTGGTGATGATAGTTCTAAAAAAGTGTCGACCTTGAGTGGTGGTGAGAGAGCTCGTTTAATTTTGGCACGTATGTTTGTAGAAGCCAGCAATGTTTTAATTTTTGATGAACCTACCAATCACTTAGATTTTGAGGCCATTGAGGCATTATGTTCAGCTATTGAAGACTACCCAGGCACGGTTCTTCTCGTCAGTCACAACCGTTGGTTTGTTTCTAGATTAGCTAAGAAAGTGTTGGAATTAAAGCACGATGAAACGATCATCTATGAAGGTGGCTATGAGCAGATGTTAGCAAGGTCAGGAGAAGACCATTTAAGTCGCGAGGTAAGCTTAAAGAAAAAAGCACCAGAAAAGCAAATTGAAAAGTTAGATCCAAATACATTAAAAAAAGAAAGAAATAAATTCAGCCAATTAGAAAAAGATATTGTAAAGATTGAAGGTAAAATAGAAAAAGTGAATCTGCAAATGTTAGCAGAGGGGTTCTATGATACTTTAGAGGATGAAAAACGAGACAAAGTTTTGAGTCAACATGAAAATCTAAAGGCAGAGTTAGAGAAAGCTAATCAAGAGTGGGAACAGTTAGCTGAAGTAATAGAAGCAAATTCGTAATAGACTGTCCAACAAATAAAGGTAAAGTTATGCAAGCACAAGCACGTCACATTTTAGTCAGCAATGCTAAGAAAGCGAAAAAACTCATTCAAGAAATGGGAAGAGGAGCGAATTTTGCAGACTTAGCAAAACAACACTCTACTTGTCCATCAGGAAAAAAAGGTGGTGACCTTGGTGTATTTGGACCAGGCGAGATGGTCTCCGAGTTTGATGCGGTTATTTTTAAAGAAAAATTGAATACCGTTCACGGACCTATAAGAACACCTTTTGGTTATCATTTGATAGAAATTTTGGAACGTACAAAATAGTAAGAAATATTTCATGACTTAGTCAAGAGAAAAAGATCATGGAAAATATAGCTGGCTTGAAGAAAATATATAAATAGTTTTCTGAATTGTGCCTCAATATATAAAAATCCCTTGAATTGAGGGGTGATTATTTATAAATTAAAGGTAACGAATCATTAAAATTTAACTATGAAACCAGCTCAAATAAAAAGAAACTTTCTGAATCAAGCTACAGCTGAAACATTCTGTGAGCTGTTTGAGCAAATTCCAGAAACATATTTCTGGGTGAAAGATTTAGAGGGTAAGTATGTTGCGAATAGTTCATCGTCTGTTTTTAGAAAACACCGTAGAACTGAAAGTGATGTTATAGGAAGAACAGATGAAGAGTTTTTCCCAGAAGCCATGGTGAGAGACTTTAATAAAGATGACCAAGAGGTCATTCAGAAAAAGAAAAAAATAATTGGTAAGGTAGAGAAGCTTTCAAGCGAAGGGGGCCTTTCTGAATGGCATGTGACGACAAAGATACCGGTGATGAACTCTGAAGGAGAGGTGATAGGTACAGCGGGCTTAACTTATAACTTAAGCCGCGATGAAGATAAATTAGAAAGACAAAACAATATTTCAGAAGTGCTACACTTCATCGCCATTAATTTCTCCAATAAAATAGAGGTAAAAGAATTAGCAGACATGATGCAGATGTCAGTTGGAAGGTTTGAGCGACATTTCAAAAAAACATTTGGAATAACTCCCATTAAGTACCTTATTCAAGTTAGAAATGAAGCAGGTAAAAAGCAATTGTTAGAGTCAGATGACTCTGTTGCTAAAATTGCGGATGATGTGGGGTATTGTAACACGGGAGCTTTTAGTTTGGCATTTAAAAAGCAATTCACTGTTTCGCCTCAGATGTATCGAAAACTTCATCGTTAAGAAATTTCTTAAATAGTTTATCTATTGTCTGATGATTGATGAGTAAGCCTTTTTAAGGCAGGAATCATAGGGTTTGTGATTATGCATTATCTTTTGATGCTTAAGTGAAATTGAAAATAAGACTTTCTTATTTTTAAAAGGTCATTATATTTGGGTTGATTTGTCCTTTTGTCTGAGTAGGAGAGGTGATGGCTGAAGATTTTATTCACGTTGAAAATTTTATAACACCTCCTGGGTGCCAAGAAGCTTATTTGGTACATTCACATGAGTATCATGAGTTTTTGTATTGCTTTGAAGGGCAAGGGGCGCAATGGGGACCATCTGGAGAGATAAAACTAGCTGAAGGTGATTTATTCTTTTATCCTGCTGGGACAGACCATAAGTCTGTCTTTACGGACAATGAAGCATTTGAATGTACGGTAGTAGACTTTTCGAGTACTCTTTTTTCTCCTGCGGCAGATGGTGATCGCCAATGTTTACAGGTGATCGATATCTTAACTAGCAGGCATGGCCGTCCTGTGAATATAAGAAAAGAAGATCGAAAAGACTTTTTTGAAATACTTCAATCCGTTAGAGAAGAGTTCCAGCAAAAATTGCCTGGTTATTTAATCAATGTGAAAGCAAACCTCATGAGGGCTTTAGTTTTAGCGGCGAGAAATTCTGGAAGAAGTTTTGACAAGGAAAAACTAACCTCAAAGCAAATCGTCGAGCAAGCACTACAGTTCATTGATGCTTATTACATGCACAATGTCGATGTTGATACCATTCTAAAGTTCTGCCCTATATCTAGAAGTCATTTTCATGCTGTGTTTAAACAGATCACACAAAAGAGCTTTGTCTCTCATTTGAATCAAGTTAGAATGGATCGAGCGAAACAATGGTTAAATAAAGATATACCGGTTTCAGAAGTATCGACGAGATGTGGCTTTAAAAGTCATAGTCGTTTCTGTCAGGTATTTAAAAAGACCTGGGGAGTAACCCCTTTGGCCTATAGAGAGCAAAAGGTTTAGCCTTTTTTTTTCATTGGTGCCAAAGTTTTTGAAGTACTTTGTAACCTACAGGGTCATGAAGCTCAAGCTCTTTTGAATGAAAGGGGAAGTAGTCATTCTTTCCGAAGTAGGCTTCTGAAATTTCAGCAAAATACTCTTTTTTGTTCGTCGTGGCATAGGCTTTCTTTTTTTTGCCATGAATATAAAGAACAGAATCGTAGAGTTTGTTATTCATTGCGTTTTGATAGGCTTTTTCAATGTCTTTATTCTCAAAACTTAGGTAGGTATGGTGATAGGCATGGGCCAGTTCATGTAAAATCATCCAAGGTTGGGATTTTTGAGACCAGTTAATAAAGTTTTTAGCATTAGAGAGCTCTACGGCTTCCGCTTTCTCAGGGTTATACCCATTTAGAGTTAACCACCGTTTAGAAGGATGAAACTCTGCTGCACCATTTTCTTTGTTATTCCATTCAGCCCAAAAGACAATACTTTTTAAATGTAGGAGTTGCTTTTGAGGAAGGACTTTTGATAGATTGTTTAATTGAAGTTCAACCTCTTTTAGAAAAGTAGGGTATAGTTCATGAACGATTAAGTCGGGGTGAATTTTAAACTTAAAGCCTACTAGCGTATGGTTTTTATAAGCAGATGTTGGCGTGAAGTCTTTTCCATAAAGGTTTATGAACAATAGGGAGAAGAACAAGCCAAACGATATTTTTTTCATTCTTTTAAGCTATTTAAAAAAGCCATAACATCACGTATTTCACGGTCCTTTAGTATACCGTGCATGGATGGCATCATAGACATAACTGGAGTTTGAGACTTAATTTCAGAGCGTTTTAACTCTTTACTAGAACCATCTGGTGTTTTTATAACGAGAGTCGTTTTATTTTCTGATTGTAGGGTTCCTGCAATGAAAGAGTCGTTTTTTAGAGTGACGGTTGTGATTCCAAAACCCTGAGCTATTTTTGCGGCTGGTTTAATGAGAGACTCTAATAAATAATCAGGTTTAAACTTTTTGGCTACACCTTTTAGGTCTGGGCCTACTGCACTGCCAACTCCACCTAGTGCATGACATCGAATACATTGTGCTGCAATGTGCTCGTTGAATATTTTTTTTCCTAACTCTTTGTCGCCTCCATAAGTGAGAGGTTGGTATTGTCCCATCTCGGGGTCGGATTGTTTAAGTTTTTCGTAGTATTGTTCTCGGTACTCGTCGAACCCCATTTTTTCAGAAGCTTTGACTA
>JACLAC010003827.1_pt1 | contig 16253 bp, 9 predicted proteins | sample 8027881 | NCBI WGS metagenome assembly JACLAC01 (sample SAMN15725517, study PRJNA655200) | protist metagenome | isolation source: fluorescence activated cell sorting (FACS) single amplified genomes of... | place: Spain: Blaines Bay Microbial Observatory, Mediterranean Sea | collected 2016-01-19
AGGAAAATAAAGAGAAAATAGCCGATGCGCGAAAGAAGGGAAAGGAGGTCCGCATCTGGATGGATGGTGCATTCGATATGATGCACTACGGCCATATGAATGCCTTTCGACAGGGTGCAGCTTTAGGAACATATCTGATTGTAGGAGTTAATAGCGATGCAAGTATTACAGTCAATAAAGGCCAGCCAGTTTGCAATGACGACGAGAGGCTCCAATGCGTCGCTGGATGCAAATTCGTCGATGAAGTCGTCACGGACGTCCCGTACGTCATGTCTCCCGAGTATGTCAAGCATATCATTGAAAAGTATGATCTTGACTATATTGTGCATGGTGACGATCCATGTTTGACTCCAGACGGTAAGGATGTCTATGCAGCTGCGAAAGCTATGGACAAATACAGGAGCATTCCCAGAACTGAGGGGGTCAGTACTACTGACATTGTGGGTAGAATGTTGTTGAACACGAAAGCACACCATAATACCAAAGATGGCGATGGCAAAGAAGGCAATGACGACAGTCCAGATAAGAACTTGGGACGCAAGCGTGCGGAATCCTGGAATGATGGTGGGGGATCTGATTCTGATAACGAGAGCGTGCTAAGCGTGCTTTCCATGGCTAACAACGAAGGAGGTTCACTGCACAGAATACTCACCAATAGACGAAGCAACTTCTTGACTACAAGTCACATTTTACGCCAATTTAGCATGGGTGTACAAGCACCAGCAAAAACTGACAGAGTGGTTTACATTGCAGGAGATTGGGACATGTTCCATGCAGGTCATATTTCAGCCATTAGTGAGGCCAAGAAGTTGGGAGATTATCTTATCGTTGGTATTCATGCTGATAGTATCGTGAATGCGAGATATGGGGCAAACTTACCTATTATGAATCTACAAGAGCGTGTCCTCAGTGTGCTTGGTTGCAAGAATGTAGACGACGTACTCATCGACGCCCCATACAAAATCACAAATGATATGATTTCTTCTTTGAACATTGCGACTGTTGTGAAGAGCGATGTTGATTTACTGGATCATAATAGTGGTAGTTTGGGTCATAGTACGAGTGAGTTAGATCTAGCGAATCTTTCCAAGAGTCCCAGGGCGGCGAGTACGGAAGAAGATCCTTACGAAATTCCTAGAAAGGAGAACATCCTCCGTGAGGTATCCACGCCATCGAAGTTCAAAAAGTTGACAGTTCTGGATATTGTGGATAGAATTAAGGATCAGAGGGAGAGGTTTGAGAAGAAGTTTGCCAAGAAGAAGCAGGCGGAGGATGAATATTACAAGAATCGATACAGCAAAAAGTGAGTCATAGTTTCCTCGAGTTCGGACCAGTTTGGCCGGAACCAGGGTCACGCCTATTACAATATTCGTTGATAGTCATCATCGCGACATTTTTTGGATTTCGTAGGTTTCGAATGATTACATATAAACAAATTCCAATGAAAGTTTTCCAGGTTCCTTGTTTTTGTGTTACAAATTCAAGCTTTCAATTTTTTTGGAAAAAAATGAATGTTTTCTTTGCGCGCTTTCTCTTTTCGTCTTCGTTTCCAGTTTTTCAACCCCAACGAGATAAAGGTAATATAAGAATTCTTGTCTATGTTTATCCTCACAGATCAGTGAACTTATTGATAATTTTATATAATTATTTTCAAAAAATCCCTAATAATACTGTGTTATCAGCGAGTTGAATCTTCATTCTTGACTTTGGATTTCTAACCTCCTATTTGAGAACTCTTATCCCTTTTGGTAGTTAATTTTACTATAAATTCAACAAGATGACTGATTCATACAATCCAGCTCACTCTCATATCCACGAAGGAGTGATGATGCAGTGGATAAGGGAGCGGAATTTGGATCAGCTTACGGTTGTACCTGGTTTGGGACGTATCATGGCTGAAGCGATCATTGAAGGCACCAAAAACAGCGAATATCCAGTAAATACCGCTTATTCCCTTCTTGGCAAGTAAGTTTTCCCATATAGTATTGTATATTCTTCGTCTTGGGTCCATTGCTGAAAGCTCGTTATCCTAGCACCCTAGCATCCTAGCCATTTCGCAGAAGAATACTTAATGACACTCCTCAATATATTTTCTTGACAAAAAAGACTCACCTATAATATATGCTCCTCTTTTTACTCCTAGATTCCTTCTCATGAAAACCAAGGATGACTCGGTGAAAACCCACGTTGACAAGTTTTATAAGTGGTTATGCTCTTTTAATTTCCACGGAAATAAGCATGTTATCTGCAAGGCTGTAGCTGAGAAAGCCAATATCCTAATGGATGGCATCTATAGTGACCAAATGTTTCTAAATCCCGAAGTTTTGAAAGTTCTGAAGGAAACTGAAGCTGAAGCTCTTTCTGGCACCACGAAGGGTACCCGAGCCAAAGCATGAAGGAACATCTGTGACTTTTCTCTGCTAGTCTCCTACTATTTATTCTAAGAACGCAGTCTTGCTTCTTAAATGCAAGCTTCTCAGATAAATGAGAAAGCTCTATTTACATGTCAATAGTGTTGAACAATTCTGTTGTAATTTCTTCACATAAAATCAACTTTCACTCTCCTCTCGCTCACCCTCACGCTAGAGCATCACTTGAGATCTCTGTACACTCCTCAGTTTCATCATCACATTCGAGATCGGCACCATTAGGTGCGAAAATTTTCGCTAAATCAGCGGCATTGACGTTATAATGCGGCACCCCCATGTCCTGAAAAATGACTGAAAGGGCATTTTTCCGCGCCAGTAGCGTCTCCCTATCAGGCTTACCATCGCCAGTTCCTTCAATATTTCCATAGGTAAAAAAATTATAAACGTGCAGTGGACACGAAGTTTCTTTGATAGTAATGATCTTCTGCGCAGCTTTGACACTAATTCCATTGATTTGGATTAGCATGTTCATCCAAACTAGTCGTAGTTCCTCCACTGTAGAATCTTTGGTCGATGCTTTCCCATGCAGAGCACCTTTGACTATACAATCTAAATCGCTCAAAGGCATTTGCAGTTTTGGACAGTCTCGAATTTTTGTGTGAAAGTGCAGGATGTGTGCAGTTAAAGCTTGTATGTCTTCGAACTCCAAAATCTCAACTTTTCTATCAATTAACAAAAACGACTTCGCTGATTGCAAGTTGAATTGCATTTTTTGCAAATCCCACTGTCCACTTAAATTCGAACCAGGTTGTGATCTTAATCGACTACGTACTGCAGCTGGTACATCGTGCATTAGAAGCACCAGTCGAGACGAACGATTTAGCCCATGGTTAGCACCACAATCAAATATGTTGTCAATAAGTTTGCCCAGTTCCTCGAAATGGTGGGAACTTGGATCAGATGAAGAAAGATCCACGAAATTGTTCGCATCCAAGACGTAGAATGCAAAGGGAAGAACATGTTGGTTCGCGTTTTGCAGACTAGCAGCTATATGATACACGATAGGAACAGTGGTTCCCCCCGCAGTCCTGCACTCTCCCTCCAGCCAAGAATGAAATAGAACCAGTCCGGGGTGTGCTATGTCTTCTTCGTGGTGTGGAATCATAGCATTGGCTACAGCGTCCGCTATAACGGTAGAGCCGCCACAGTTCGGACTTAATGTCATAGCGACCCACTCCGTCTTCTTTTCAAGCAGTGCACTCATCGAGATTGCGCCCTCCGGAAACTCTCTATCTGATTTATTATGTTGCACCATGAGGTCTTGAGTAGCTTTTGGAGTCGGTTCTCTAACAGTTACCTTTTGACCAGCGCTACAAGTACTGCTGCTACTGCTACTGCTACTGCTACTGCTACTGCTACTGCTGCTGTCACTGCTGCTGTCACTGCTGCTACTGCTACTACTACTACTGCTGCTGCTGCTGCTGTCACTGTCGCTATCGCTACTGCTGCTGCTGCTGCTGCTGCTATCACTATCACTATCGCTATCGCTACTGCTGTCGCTACCCGCCGCCCTTCTCAATTCCTCCTGTGCAGCCAATTGGGCTCGCATTTGCTGTTCAAGCAGCTTGGGTGCGTTCTTTAAATGCTCTCTGAGTGCTTCAGTCAACCCACCCAGACCAATCGACGTGAAAAAATTGATAGAAAATCGAGTATTTCGCGGGTGGTCTTTTGGAAACAAACCGCTGAAAGCTTCCTCCATGGATACATCCTCGAATCTCTCCTTCAGCATCTGAAATCCAAGTGCATCGCATAGCTCTTGAGCAATGACTTTTATGAAGATGCGACTGCTACTTGTTGTATCAGCCATCGTCAGTCTAACACATGCCAGACAATTCCACGACAGGGAGTCAGTTGACAGTAAATAAGAGAAAAACTTGGCAACGTTTCTCAGTTTGTTGGTTTCTAACCTATGTATGGTCTCATACTGGTTCGTAAACGCTTCAGCAAAGGCTGTTTGGTAAAGTACCCCCCGGTGATGAAGCATACAAAATCGTTGTCCCATCAATCCATAATATCTCTGATAAGCCCTCTCATTGGCACAGCATTCAAGTAACATGTTGCATAATTCATGCTCATAACCTTTGGGAATATTGATTTTCTGCAGTTTATGAGTGCATTCTTCAAAACTTGCAGAACTCATGATTGTCAAGTAAATGGTGCGACGTAGGTTCACCAACTCTGTCTCCGTCAAGTCAACGATTTTTAGCATCTTTGGTTTACTACCCATCTCTTCTTTTTCTTCATTTCCTTCTGCATGGGTCTCTACTGCTGCAACTTGCCTCGCTTTTGGTGCTACGACTGTAAGCCCTTGGTCCAAATCATTTTCACCAGAACGATTATTATTATTATCATTATTATTATCATCATCACCATCATCATCACCATCATCATCATCATCATCATCATCATCATCATCATCATCACCTGATCCGTCGCTACTGCTATCTTCCCCTACAATATCCCTCTGCAATGCTAGCCACTCGTTTTCCTCAGCTTCATACTTCGATGGGTTTACGAATGTAAATACATCCAAATATTCTTCACAACCTTCACGACTAAGATGTTCTATTTCCGTTTCATGCGTAATTTGATCATTTGACTCGACCAAATCCAATTCTGGCTTGATGGGGTTTAGATTTTTCCAGTTTTGTTTGCGTACAACAAAGAGATGCTCTATCCTCTTAGATACACGAGGACTAATAGCATCACCCTCTTGTAGGACATTTCTTAGCAAATCGAATATGGCAGAGACACCCTGTGGACTCAGATCATTTAGTCTTGCTCCTGCACATTCAACCACACTCACCGCCAAGTCAACAGAAAAGTCACTTGGTTGTCCGTCCAGAAGCATCATGAGAACTTGTAAGGTGATGATTTCGTGGATAATGAACTGGTTACATCCATGCGCCAGAAATGTCAGGTACTTTCCAGCTACCGCCTTGTTACGTACGTCGTACGCAGTCTTGAAATTCCAGAGCAGCCTTTTAAGAAAAAGGCTGCCAATTTCGGGTAACTTTGTGTTCACAACTGCTAGTATGGCTGCATATACAGGGGTTAGTACGGGCTTTAATTGCTGTGCTCTCAATAATGCCTGTACGAGAAGCCCCCTGCCTCTCGCGAGATTGGATGCAAATAGCGCCTCAATGGTCTCCTTGATGTTACCAACTCCACAATTGTTGACCAGGCTGTTGATTTCACTACGTAGGGAATCCCATTTCTGTCTTTGTACAACTTTGGGGTCATCTGCTTGTGCTGGTGCTGGTGCTGGTGCTGGTGCTGGTGCTGGGGCTGGTGCTGGTGCTGGTGCTGGTGCTGATACAAACTCAGGTCTATCGGCCGAAGCTTTACGTGCTTTCTTTGACACAGGCTTTGTACTACTTTCACTACCGGTACTATCGTGCCTTCGCCGCCTACTGCTCTTCATTCTAACACCCTCCTGGTCTGAATCACTTTCGCTACCGGTGTCACTTCCGCTCCCACTGGCAGTACTGCTGTCTGAACTACTCCCGGATCCAGTGGCACTGGAGTCAGAGGCACTCCTTGCGCGCCTTTTCATTTTTGCAGAATGTGGCATCTCCTCTGTCGCTACTGTCAAACTCGTTAATCAAATGGCCAAATACGACACTACCTTCGAAAAATAATGCCTAGATTTTTGCTGTACTAATTATCAAAGCTGTGAAATTGCTGGAGTGAGATGCTACAGGTTCTATTTATTACCGATGTTATTGATAAAGTCTGAATTTCCATTTTCTGGATTTCTTTATTAGAAAACACCGGAAGTGACTCTAGTCTGACCCCCCCTCCCCTTAGAAAACGGTAATTTCTGAGTACATACATCATTCTTTGTTAATCTAGCAGAAAATCACAATGTCTAGTTTTGGTGATAAATTTTCTGAGAGTCGCCTGAAAGTACAGGGCGTCCTAATGGGATTTGGTACCTCCGACACAGAGGTGATGAAGGCGAGTGTCTTCAAGGCTATTAAGAGCGTGGATAATGGTGGTCCAAAAGAGAAGCACTTCGCTTTTTCTATGAAGATGCTACAAGAGGACTCTCAAAAGCGTTTACAGGATATTTTAGTAACTCTTTGCGCCATAAATTTCTACAAGGACAGCGTCCGGGCAATCCGTATCGTTCTTTTTGTCATCAGGATGTTTGGGAGTGGAGTTGCCCTTTCCAGTGGAATACCCGATGAAGTCCACGATTTAGTTCAATCGCTACTCACGCAGATTCGATATTATTGGTGTGAAGAACATGTAGGATCTGGAGGCCCACCGGTGCCTGGGATGAACTACATGCGTTGGGAAGACTCAGATTTGCGGGATCGATTTATAAAGCTTATATCCTATGCTTCAGCCAAGGTGAATCTGCTGCGTGCCTATCCTGTCCTCGGAAGTCATTTTTTTATCAATAATGAATCCAAAGATGCTTCGACTACAACTGCGGAGTTAAGGATTCCGATTGTTCCTGAAAGAATACAAATATCTGTTTTATCAGTTTGCTTGAATTGCATGCAAGCATTGTTGAGTGCTATTCCTGATATGAGCAGTGAGATGGTAAATTTTGATCAAAGAGAGAGACAATGCTTCCGAGCTGCAGTGCCTGCCCTGTTGGCTGACTTGGCAAGGTTACTGATTTTAAACACGCATTTCTTGAAAATCATTCGCATTTCGGCACAGTCGAATAGATCTCAAGTGTCTGTTTTCAATGCTCTGGTTGGTCAATACAATGCACAACATTCAAAAATGAGAGAAATGACCATTTTGGTACGTGGCAAGCCTACACAAGTACTCAGTGATTTGTCTCTTGATAGCGGATTCAGAGAAATTCCGGACTCGTCACAACCATCATTCGCTTCACCAGCGCCAGCTCTAATAGAAACTACATTTGCTAATTTCGATAATAAGGCTTCTTCGACAGAGAGTATTGGTGGAGTCGTTGACAACTTACTAGACTTCTAAATGTAGATTTTATAATTTTAGGTGCGGGCAAAAATTTTGAGTGAAACCGCGATATGATATGACGGGACAATTGATTCATGGAGTGAAGCATGCGCTTCCATATATCGCGAAATCTTTTAAAGGTCATATAGTGAAAACCCAATGTGACAAGGATCTCTTAGATTTCACGTGTGGAATCTGAGTGAAATTCTTATTACTCTTTTTGTTAGGTGAATGAATATTTATATGAAAGTTTTTAAAATACACATTAATTGGAATGTAAACCTACACTATCTTCAAATGAATGCCATCCTTGAAATCCTATAGCCCTACAGCACCATGGGTTCTGCTAGTTGTGCGGCTACAAAATATGGACCTTGTTGGACTCTCTTGTTGATTAGTGCCTGCAGATCTGCAGGCAGATGATGAAAACCAGGACTGTTGGCTATCGAGGTAATTACTTCAAACTTCCATTTCTTTTGCGTTTTGTCGTCCAAATAGTGATAGTTGTGAATGTATTCATACATCGGTGAGCCAGGGACAGTGGCAGCAACATTACCGGAGAACAAAATATTCAAACCCCAAGTGCTTCTTGAAAGAACGCACATCAGACGACACGCTCCCTGCATTGTTTCAACAACTGGCTGCTTGGCAAGTGCTAATATATAGGATACCGCTGTAGTATTTCTCGCAGTGCCAATACCGATCAAAAGCTTCATTTTCAACGCCTTGATTTCATCAGCATCTTCAACTGCAGTTGAACGACTAAATGATTTCGCGCCAGCATCTGCTCCTGCTCCTGCTGCTGCAATTGATGTTGTATCAAACACAATACTTTCTGCTAATGAAGAATCAGCAGCAGCACTAGCAGTGGTATTGAAATTTGCTCCCAGAATATGGGCGATACACATAAGGACAGAGCCTCGAAGCAGTGGTTTCGGGCTGCGAAGCATTGACGTTAAGGCAAGAATAATGGAATCATTCGAAAGCATGAGCATGAAAACTGTCTTTGATGACACTGTAAACATCGCTAAAGAGTGCAAAGCGGCGTTCCAGATAGCATCCTGAGACCCAGTACCGCTACCACTTATCGATTCCGAACTAAGAGACCTCAATATTACCGTAGCGAATGTGATGATCGTGTCTTCGTAATCGCCACTTCGGGCAATTTCTTGTATAGCACCTACCTTCGAAGCTTGATTAAAGATAGTAGCCAAACATTCCATAGCATCTGGACCTAAATACGGGTCAGCTGTTTCATCGCTGCTACCAGCTAGCTGCAGTAACCACATAACAACACCATCGGAGAAGCAATTGTGAACCCCTAATTTTGAATGTGCAAGGGATGTTAAGAGACCTATAGCTGACATTTGAAGAAGAGGGTCATTCTCCTTCGCTAGCAAGACCATGTCTGATATACAACCGCGATTGAAGCATAAAGAATACATACTATCACCTCCTCTTTCTAGAAGTCTCGAGAACAAAGAGCAATAACGCAAACGTAACATTCCATCCCCTTTAGCTTCAGCATTCATCGCGCTACGTATGCTATCCACAATATCTTCGTCGCTATTTCGCTCGTTATCCGTTGCGCCATCCTTGGAGCGCGACAGGATACCTTCCAGGAGGGTGCAGCTCAATTCTGACGTAGATAGTTTTTCATCAGCAACACAAGAAGATACGAGGTTGACTACTGGCAGAAGAAGTCTCGGGCATATGTGCGAACTGGCTTTGCCTAATTGAACAGTATTGGACAGTATCTGAAGCGCTATATTGAGGCTTACTTCATGTTTTCGGACCAAAGAGAGAACAGAGTAAAGTAGTTCGGAAGAAGTAAATTCCTCACATGCTTTCGGTAAGCTCTCTACAGTTTTCAGCAACTCTTCAAGACCTTTAGTGCCGTGAAGGTCGTGAACTGCTACAACACCCTTTGCGATCTCGGAGACATCCAAAAACTTGAGAAGATCATCGTAAGCGCTCAAGCGCTCCTCCTCCTGATAATTTAAGCGCACTCGTTGTGTATGAATCACTAATATGTCCCACGAAGACATTGTCTTTCAAAATGCTCCTTTCAAAGTTACAAAAAAACAAGAAATCGGTACAAAACACACTGGAGGATAGAGAGGAAAGAGGCCTGCCAGCCTGGCAAGTGGAAACTACTCAAATAAAACATACTACCAGTATACCCAGCATATATGATATCATGATAGATACACAGATAGACACCTGCGGAAGCATTCTTGCACCAATAACAACTAATTAATCAAAGAAATCAAAGAAAGTATGGCTGTGTCTATCATGACGAGTCCCTTTTCCAGCTTTCTTGGAAAAATCATTTCCAGCTCTTTGCTTCGAAGCGGGAGCACGACTTCCTATTATGAAGCCCTTTCTGTCGATATGCATGCTAGTACAGAAGAAATAGCGAGGGCATACAAGAAGGAGTGTCTGAGACTTCACCCTGATAAAATTCGTCAACAAAAGAACAGAGATCCTACTGAAAGTGAAAAGGATGAACTGCAGTATATCAAAAAGGCACACCAGGTTCTCGTGGACGTTGAAAAGCGCGCAATGTACGACACACTTGGCGAGAGAGGTCAAAACACGACAAGTATGTATAAAGACATCGCTGAAAATATCAAGACAAAGCCGACACGTGCATTTGCTGTGATCATTCTGATTTTATCCATTTGTGCAATCATCACTGCTGCACCAGTCCTTTTCTGCCTGAAAGTTGATGGTAACGCTGCAGTGAAGAACACCCAGTGGGTTTTGATATGCATACCTCTTTGGATTATCGATGCCTATTATTTGATCTGTGTTCTCAGTTTCTTCCAGTCATCTACAACAACATGGAAGTTAGACAATTCCGGAACGAATACAACGCCTATGCTTTCACCTTACGAAGAAAGTTTTGCGATGGATAAAAATGTCACGACTTTTCGGAAAATTTTGTTAGTGGTGAAGGTGGGTTTATATATTGCTCCTCAAATCCTGGTAGTTTGCAAACTTGACGGCTATCTTGACAGCACCCCATGGTTATATATATCTTTTCCTTTTATCGTCTATTTACTTATGGACATTTTTCGAAACTACCTTATCCAAGCTGAGACGCTTCCTGATACAGAACAAGCAATTGACGAGCATCAAGCGCATGTGCGAAACGTATCGGATGTCGAGGAGGGAGCAAAAGTAAACGAGTCAAATGAGGACCTGGAGGAAGCCGTCAACGACGATATGTTTATTATTAAGTTGACGGAAACATATAGAAAAATCAAAGGGCAGTTTATGGCACGATCAAAGATATCACAGGAAGTGCTAATGATCGCCTTTCTTTTACTACTGACGTTAAAATTGGACTCTACTATTGAGTGGAACTGGGTCATAATATTCATCCCGATGATAATGAATATTATTGGAGACTATATACTCGCTTTTGCAATCGATAAACATTGCAAATCTGTTGAAGTGGATGGTGACCTTTCAGAAATATTAGGTCGCGAACCTAAAAACGTTATGGAGTTTGCTAAGTTTGCCAAAGCTCACCATAAGGAGTCAGCTGCAAGACAGAGAAATAGGCTGATCCTCTGCTCTTGGCAGATTATTCTTGTGGTGGTTTTGCTTCTACTCATTCTGGTCAAAGGTGACAATATCTCTTTGTTTTACGTATTTATTCCCATCTGGGCTACTCTTTTTATGCCCCTTACCATGATCTTGTGCTTCGGACTCTTTCTGTGCTGCTCTTGTTTCGCAGCTAATGACGACGGCGATGGTGTGTCTCTGCATATGCATGCTCGAGAAAAGGATATCAAAAAATCCACAAAGGATATTACGCAAGCTCTGAAAGCAAGAATTCCTCCACAAAGTGAGAAACCAAAAGGCATATCACAAGGTTCGTCTTCAGCTGCTGCTACTACAAATCAGGAAAGTACTCAGAATTGTTTACAAACTTATGCACCTTTACAATTCATAAGGAAACCTGCTGGAAATTCAGAAAGTGCTGTGGTGGATAACACAAATATCGCTTTGAATGAAGCACCAACTACTCCTGGTTCCGATGATACAAATGTTGAAGCAGTCGCACCATCTGTTTCTCCGAGTTGGTTAGGGTTGGAGGAAATTGACTAGACTAGAAATGTGTTGTCAGGGAGGGTTATATAAATACAAAGAAGGGAGAATAGATCGAGAGAGGGAAAAGGAATGAAAATGGAGGGATGGAGGGAAATCGTGTAGAGAGTAGTGGTGGGGCTATGGGGGTGAAAAGGAAGTGCTCCCAACTGATGCATGCAAAGGTAGTAGGTCATGCTCGAGTGGTGGTATGCAGCTCCGTTCACACGTAGCCAAAGGAGGAGAAGGAGAAAGCGCAAAGGAGTAACGTAGTCTTCTCTGTCCTAGTGGAGTGTACTACATTTATATAATAAAATGATGTGTGAAACAATATAATTTTTTCTATGCTTTAGTCGCTAATACATCACGAGGTAAATTGATTACCCACTGTCTTTGCACCAAAAGAGCTTTCAGTGCCGCAAGTATTGGGACCTGATCCATCACTTTCAGAGACCCAACAAGAATCAACTTGTATTTCGCTCTTGTAATTGCAACATTGATCCGTCTCCAATCGCGTAGTAAGTCACCTGCATTTACTTCAACTGCTGCGTCGTCTACTTCAGATGTGCTAGCTCCAGCTCCAGCTGCAACCCCAGCTCCAACTCCAGCTCCAGGTTCGACTGTTTTTGCAGCGGCAATACTGGCATTGCGAACAGTAGAAACAATCATGCATTGCTTATCGCGACCTTGGAATTTGTCGATAGTACTAATTTCAATACCTTCAGTGCTTGCTTCTGTAGAAAGGGCTTGTTGCAGAAGCGGAAGTTGCGCACGAAAAGGAGAGTTGATTCCGAGTTCGGAAGTGTCCATACCTGCGTCCATTAAGGCCTTCACAGTAAGCGCAACTACCTTGGCTTCGGCTGCATTACACGTTCGACCTACACTTTTCGACTTCTTTTCCTTCTCATTACTTTTTTGCTCCAGAAGACCGATTGATATATTTGCAGAAGTTATTACAATATCGTCTGTATTCAAAAAGGCAACTGCTGTTTCCGCCTGCAAAATTCGCCACAACCAGGATGACTGATGCTGATCTTTCAAGGGCATCTTTGCTAATGCTTGCGACTTGTTAAATAGTGGATCGCCATCGTAGGGGCAAATCACATTGCGTAACCTGGGTAAATGCAAACGTGCTATTGCTGTTCTTGTCCCAGCGCAGCACATTCTGTGCTCGTAAATCAATGTATTACAAACGGCCATGATATCATCATTCATTCTATGCTGTTGAGTGAGTTCTATTACCGCCTTTGGATGGGCCTCACCCAAGCATTTGAATAGCGAAATATCCATTCCTTTGGACTGGGCTTCAGAGGATATCACCAGTGGCGGCAGTTGATACTCATCTCCAACAAGCACAAATTTACGAGCCTGTAGAAGAGGCCCAATACTAGCTGGTTGCGATATCTGTCCCGCCTCATCCACGATGCACCAATCGAAGCTGATATCCGGATTTTGCTGCTGCTGCTGCTGTTGTTGTTGTTGTTGTTGTTGCTGCTGCGGTGGCGGTTTTTCTTTTGCCCCCCGCGAATGAACAATGTATTGAATGACTTTGCTTCGGGGGGCTGAGAGAACCGTGGTAGCAACTATTCGAGCGGTAGCACATCTATTTTTCAGATCTTGAATTGACCCTATATTAGAACTATTGAGGGTTACATGATCCTCTATCTCGTTCAGAAAGTACGGTTTTAAGCCTTCAGCTGGTGCCGATGTGACACTATTGCTGTTCAATCGCATGGCATATTCCGGCGTTACCCCCGCTTCCGTAATCTTTAACAAAAGATTATCCACAGCAGTATGAGTATATGATGTCAAAAGGACGCGACCTCCTCTTGCAACAATTGCTCTAACCACAAAAGACAAAGCAGTTGTCTTACCTGTTCCAGGTAGGCCAAGAAGCAAGCAGTAGTCGTTTGCCAGCAGCACCCTCCTTACAGCTTCCTTCTGTCCGGTACTCAGCTTTTTGTATTCCGTGTGTAGACTAGAAGGGTTACATCCAGGATAAACAGTCAAAATAGAAGGAGTAAATCCAGGAAAGCCAGGTGAATCCTGCACGTAAAGCACCCCCCCAGCACCTCGTTTGATGCTCTTGTTCCACGTGCCTGAGGTACCGCCCGCTCGCATATAGGCATTCAGTTGAAGAATACATGCGCTAAACTTGTCTGAGTCCATGTTTGGCGGGCAAAACATAAGCACACCTTGTTTCACATTTGAATGTGGTTGAAAAGTTGGAGGTTCAAGGTCAACAACTAGCTCTCTCAAACGTGTTTGTAGACTGGTTTCATCAGTTTTTTCAGGCGGCTTGTGACCTCTTTTTTCATATTCTCTCCATTTATCAGGTGAGAATGGTTCAAAGAAGAGGGAAAGTAAATTTCCACGCAAAGCTCGACTAGTAAAACTTGCATTTTCATCTCTATCAAGTCGTATATACACGCCATTATTCCTAAGTCGAGCCAGATTGATTAATCGATTTGATACGCGACTCACCTTCACAGAAACCGATTTGTCAGCTTTATCTTTATCACACACCGTACCCGTGATCACAGCAGGCTCCAAGTTTGCAAGGTTCCACGCCGGCATTCGTGCTTGCCTGTCCATGCGCAAATCAGCGTCACCTGAGACAACAAGGTCTTCGATATCCAAAGCAGGAGCAGTAGCAGAAGCAGTAGCAGCTTTGTATGGAAGACCTTTAGACACCTCAAAAGAAACATTAACTCTGTCTTTGATTGAAAGACATTCAAATTCTTTGTCACTAAGATGTTCATTTCGTAACGTTAATACTAGCTTAGGCCTTTCGGAATTCATCTGAGTCTGTCCACTATGTACAACATTTTGATTTATAGGATATGTGCTACTATCTTTATTCGTGTTCATTCGATTAGCATTAGATTTTGTTTTGTTTTGCTTGATTAACCACTCATCTTCTGTCTGACACGTGCTGAGGGACAATCCACCGATACAACCACTTATTGCCATCCTTTTGTCAGAGGGGAGATTCCAAAATCGATTAATGCCGCCATTTATAGTGGCATCTTCAAGATCCAATAATGTATCCCACTTCTCTAGATATCTGCGTGGCCGGAACAGGAGAAGGTCATGAATTACGAATAAATGAGGGTATATGGTTAGATTGATGCAAGATAATGACTTTGATGGTGAGATCGAAAAGCAGAGAAAAATGTACACACATAGCAAAAAGAGTTGAAATTCGTACCTTTCATGGGACTTTTTCAGCCCGCTTTTGCTTTTGAGGGTAAATTCAAAGAAGTGCCTCAACCCAAAGGTCTCTGCATTACCCTTCTCTTGAATAACATGATAAGCGATACATTCCGCACTTTGATAGCAATGTGAACATTCAGAGTTTCTCAATACCTGCGGCAGATCATTCGCGAAACTAGAGTTCAAATTAATGGAGTTATTAGCATGTACGGCAAGCGAGTTTCTCAGAATTACCAGCGTGCGCACATCTTCCCAAGTTGGTACAACAAGTTGATACCTCTTCTTCTCCTCATTTAAATATAGTAGGATACCACAGGGCACTGCTGAAAGTAGTGAATTGGAGTCAAGTATACTGTTATCATTCCCCCCAAGCCAAGCTCTCTGAACCCCGGATCGTGAACGAACCATGAGCATGAGAATATATAAAATCACTTGGGCTTTATGCGCCAGATTAGCATTCCCGCTGAATTTTCCAGTTTTTAGCTCAAAAGTCATACATACTGGAGCTTTTTCCTGTGACTCTAAATCATCTGCACTATTACCTGAATCTAGCGGTATTGCAGAAATAACTGCATCAAGTTGACCTTTCATACCAAGAATGGGTGTCACGAGAGGTTCTTCAACACTATTAAAAGACTTTATGAGGAATCCCTGATTTTTCCCAGTTACAGCTGAAGACCCTTCGCTTTGTGATGAGATGCCATTATGTATCATATCCTGTACCCAATCAACAGCAGGACGGATTAACTGACTTAATCTCTGCTTCATTAAATTATCGTCCAACCCTGCACTGTTCAGTTCAGATCTACACTCGTGAATACATTTAGTCATAAGTACATTGATTTCCTCTTTAGTGAAAAAATCCTCACACGAACCTTTTGTACTTTTTTTATTGGCCTTTGTGACCCTTTGGAATGCATTTTCAATCAATACTTCCAAAAACTTATGCCTTAAGTTTCCGAGAGAAGCTGCTGCGCTTCCGGTACCAAACGATGTTCTCTCAGCAATGACAGCTTTTCGTTCGCAACCCCCACTAGCTTCTGCCACGCGAGTGGGTGTAATAAGCACATCAGGATGGATGATGACCAAGCCTTTTGAGTCATCTACTTTCGCAACACAAATATTTGAATGCAATTTGGAAGGGTCCACAAGAAAGCATGAACCGCCGCTGTCGTGTATGCCTTCAGTACCATCAGTGGCCTCAAATGTCTGCTTTCCAACCATAATGTCATTCTCACACAAGTCAACAATTGTAAAAATATCTCCAGCTTTGATTTTAATTTCACCCCAATGTCCTTCTAGAACAACTTCTACAATATTTCCTAACACAGAGTTCTGATTATCGCTATTCGATTGATTGTTCAATAAGCTCTGTATATGCAACCTGTGACCCCTCTTCTTCATATTAAGTGCAATGAACTCGACACATCTCAGTCGCCCTGAACTTGGGTCCCAGGAGTGTGAGGCGTCAACTCGATTGCTGCTGCTGCTGCTGCTGCTGCTGCTGCTGCTGCTGGTGGTAGTGGTAGTGGTATTGGTATTGGTAGTGGTGGTGGTAGTACTTTT
>JACLAC010013714.1_pt1 | contig 16251 bp, 9 predicted proteins | sample 8027881 | NCBI WGS metagenome assembly JACLAC01 (sample SAMN15725517, study PRJNA655200) | protist metagenome | isolation source: fluorescence activated cell sorting (FACS) single amplified genomes of... | place: Spain: Blaines Bay Microbial Observatory, Mediterranean Sea | collected 2016-01-19
AATGGGAATACTCCAAGTGGAGGAGGAGGAGTCGAGGGCGGTGCGCAGGAGGTGTTTATGCGCTACTATGATTCGTGGAGAGCGATTCGTGGCGAGGCGGCGGAGGCGGCGGCGGGCGTGGAGGAGGACCAAGCTGCCGCTGCAGTCTCTCCTGCGGGCACGGTGCCGCCAACGCTCATCGCACCCGAGTTAATGAGCCACATGGTCGATGCGAGCGGTCAGGCGACACCCGCTCTCATCGCCGCGGTGGATGAATGCTTCGACTTGCTCAGTGCGGACAAGAGGTGTTTCACAGAGGCGGAGCAGGAGGTATGGCTCTCCAAGATAAATGATCCGGCGGGCGAGTTCCCAGGCGGCGTCCAACGCGGCTCCGAGTATCGCAAGGCGCTCTCGCTGCGTGAGGGCCATGACAACACGCCGCTCACACGCGCAGACTTTCAGGAGCTCTATGCGGAGGAGGTGATGCAGGGCAAGTTCTGGGGCGTTGAGCACGATCTACGCGTCCTGCGCGGCAAGGGAATGCGGCAGCCGGGCGCGCCGCCATTCACCGCACGATTCGATAACCTCTTCTACACGAGCGGCACGCTCAAGCTGCACGCCGCACAGGAGGCGCTGCCGCCGGCCCAGCTAGAGGAGTTGCTCTCTGGCAAGGCGATCCTGCCGAATGCGTGGCACGCGTCCGACCATTTGCCCGTTGCCGCGGCGTTTGAGTGGGCGTAGCAGGTTTCGAAAACGAAAAGGCCCTTACCTAACCGCGCCGAAACCGTGCCGAATGCGGTAATCAAACTTGGCCGAGAAAGGCAACAATTTGTTCGTCAAAAAGAGCCGAACAGATTCGTTGTCCGACGATCTCTCGGACGCGCACAACACGCTGCGCTACAAACTGCTGCAGAAGTTATGCTGCTTCAGGTCTGCGTTCCAGACGGCCTTGTGCCGGGCATGGCCATGACAGTGGCCTCGCCGACCAACGAGGAGTTCACCATCACCGTTCCTGACGGCTGCCAGGCTGGCGACTTGATAGACGTCGACCTACCCGTCAGCGACTCTACGATGCACGAGACTCAACCTTTGGTGGTCACCGTCGTCGTGCCAGACGGCTGCCGCTCCGGCGATATATTCTCGGTCGAGTTTGATGGAAAGCAGTTCGACATCGGCGTACCCGACGGATGCCATGGCGGAGACGAGATACAGGTCGAGGTGCCGGAGGAGGCGCCCTCCGAGCAGCATCCGTGGCGGCCACCTCCGCCGCCCGAGCCGCACGTCGGCGAGCGCGCGATGGTATGCGGGCTCATCACAAACGGTCTGCTCAACGGCCGCAAGGGCAGCCTCATCTCCTTCGACGCGGAGAAGGGCCTCTTCAAACTTGCCATCGATAAGATGTTTCCTTATGTGGCGATCCGCGCGGAGAATTTGATACCGCTCCCGTGGGAGGAGGAGCCGGATACATCCAATGACGAGGAGCCATTGGAGGCGCCGCGTGCGGGTGTGCATTATGTGGGCGATAGGGTGATGGTGGAGCGGTCGAACGGGCGCACGAGCCTCGCGACACTCGTCGAGTACGACGAGGTGTTTGAGACTTATACCGTCGATGTTGGGAATGGCATGCTCAAGTATGGTGTGGAGGAGTCGTACATAACGCCAAAGGAGACGTCGAACGAGTGGGCCGGGCCGAATGTGCGTGCGATGGATGGGTCGTGGGAGGGCTTCTTTGTTGGGCGGCGCGTGCGGATACCATTGGGGCCGCGGAGCGGGTACGACAGCGACGATGAGGATGACGATCGCAACGGCAAGGTGCGCAGCTATGATAAGAGGAGCGGCCTCTATTGCATCGAGCTCGACAGCGGGTTGCTGCGGCGCGATGTGCCGTACAAGCATATCAAGGTGGTTTACCGGATGGGCGGGGGCGCCATGGTATAGAGAGGTGAGTCGATTTACAAGGTTTGCGTTGGCATGTGTGGTACGGTAGGCGGGCAAAGGTTCAAATTTAAGTGCGAAAATGGCCGGCACTTACAAAGAACAGAGGTCCCGTAACCGCGTGAGCATCGAGCGCAGATCGATACGGCGTCCAAAAGTCGTTACGGTCCAGGCTGGGGGAGGACAGAGTAACGGTGAACTCATTCATCAAGCTTAGTCAGAACGGCGGACGGCTCTCATTTACAAGCAGTCCGTGCCCGAACGCCCGCGCCCGCCTTCCCTCTCACAATGTCCAACGACAGCTCGACGCTCTGGGTCGCCTGCTACAACCGTACGCACCACCGCAAAACACCACGGGATCGAACTTAACCCACAAAACGCGCCCGTTCTGCCGTCTCGCAATAAAACTCGCTTGATGACGCCGGATCCATCTTGTACCCTACTGCTCGCAGGCTTCAACAACCTCGCCCACGCGCCGCGCGGCACGCCGTGCGAGAAATCGATCGTCACGGTCGCCCTCGACGAGAACACCGGCGAGATGAAGGCCAACGAGGCCGATGCCATCGACGGGCTCAACAATGCCGCCTTCATCCGCCACCACCCGAGCCAGGATATCATCTACGTCGCGACCGAGTGCATCGACGGTCACGGCGACGTCCTCGCCTTCAAGACTGATCGTTCGACCGGCAAGCTCGCGCCGTACTGCGGCCAGTCGGCCCAGGGCGCCTCGACGTGCTTCCTGACCGTCACCGCCAACCAGCAGCACCTCCTCTTTGTCAACTACTGGGACTCGACGCTTGGTGTCATGCCGCTCGACGAGAATGGCGTCCTCTCGCCCGCGTGCGCCGTCCAGCCGCCGCCCGCGCCCGTCCGCGCCCAGTGCATCGAGGACCACCTCGCCAACCGCCAATCGGAGCCGCACGCCCACTGCATCGTCGTCGAGCCCTATTTTGGCCGCGTCGTCCTCGTCCCCGACCTTGGCACCGATGAGGTGCGGCAGTACGTCTTCGACGCGGAGCGCGGCGACCTGACGCCCGTCGGCAAGATTGACTGCGCGCCGCGCGAGCTCGGCCCCCACGGCCCGCGCTACATCGAGTTCGACCCGATTGCCGATGCGGCCTACGTTGTCAACGAGCTCTCGTCGACCGTCTCGATCTTCCGATTCGACCGTGCGGCGGCGGCGCGCCTGGCGGAGGCGGTCGACCGCGACGGCCCGAGCCTCGCGCCGCGCGACGTCCAGGTCCTCGAGTTCATCGGCCTCGTCACGACCCGGCCGACCGACCCGCCAAAGCACCGCAATACCTGCGGCCGCATCTGTGTCGACCCCTCTGGACAGTACGTCCTCGTCTCCAACCGTGGGGACGATACGGTCTCGTCCTTCCGCATCGAGCGTGACGGCGCGACGGTCACCGGCCTCACGCCGTGGCAGATTGAGTCGACGCGCGGCTGCACGCCCCGCCACTTCCAGTTCTCGCCTAGCGGCAAGTGGCTCATCGCCGCCAACCAGGACTCGGACAACTGCGCGTCATTCGCGTGGGACTCTACCAACGGGAGCCTGACCTTCTCGGGGTATACCGTTCCGGTCGGCTCGCCCAACTTTGTTGCTGGCATGCCGGAGGAGGCGACCCTGATTAAGCAGCGCCAGGGCATCAAGCTCCGCGCGCCCATCTCGCAGTCGACCTCGGCCGAGTTCTGAGAAGAGCGTTCGGTGACGGCAGGAAAGAGGGGTAGGTTCGTAGCACACGCACACAGCAACGGGGGACGTGGTTTGGATGCGCGTGTATGATGTTGTTTGTTCTGGAGTGGTCTCGTGGCGGGTGGGCGTGGGCGCCGCAATTCACGGTGCTGTAGTCTCTTCGCGGGTCGGGTTAGGCCATGTCGGCGCGCGCAGCGCGGGGGTTCGAGTGCGGTATACCGGAGGGTCGGGCCGGCCAGAGGGATGGGCTGACTGTCTGACATGAGTAAATTTCGAGAGCGTGCGTGTGAAGTGTGTGAGAGTGCGTGACGTGGGTGTCAGTGGCGATGTAGTCGGTAATGCTAAGCAAGAGAAAAAACAGTTGTACATTACACATCAAGACGCGTCCATCGGGTCCTCCTCCATGAACCTACTCATCAGCTCCTTCGCGCTCGCCTTCGCCGTCGCGCGCATCGGGCTATTCCTCGCATAGCTCACACAAATCATCCGCTCGCACTCGTCCATCACCTTGACCGCCTCCGATAGGCTCGCGCCCTCGGTTTGCGCGCACGCATTCTCCAAGTCGGCCAATGTGAAGAGCTGGAGCGCGAGCAAGGGGTGGCACGGCACGTGCGCCAGGGCGACCTCGAGGAAGCGCACCGCCGCCTTGCAGCACTCGCGCGCGTCGACGAGCCGGCCGGCCGCGAGCGACGCGGTGAGGGCGCGGCACTCGGCCTCGTAGCGCATCGCCGAGAGCGGGTGGCACAGCTGCCGGCGTATCGTCAACGCCTGGCCGAGCAGCGCCAGCTCCTTATCAAGGTCGCTCGCCTCTTGGCCCGCCGCATCGAGCAGCTGGCACGACTGAGTGAGCTGCTCGGTGCTGTCGAGGAGCAGCTCACTCCCCGGTGAGAGCTGGCAGTCGGCCACCTCGCACGTTAGCAGCGCGTCCAGATCGTGCACGGGGTTGGTGTTTATGAGGTCCTCGGTGGACATGGGCACCCCACCGCCGCCCTCGCAGCGCTCGCAGACGCAGTCAAATCCATAACGCCCCTTGAGCACCCTTCGCCGTGTGACCGTCGGCTGGCACAAGTCAACATACGAGTGCGTCAGCTCCTCCGACTTCTCGACGGGTTTGATCGTCCGTATCTCCAGATGGGCGCCGTCAAACGCGAGGACGCAATTGGGCGCACATGAGTGGTTGAGCAAGGCGGCGTCCGGGTAGCAGCCCGCGCCAACGACCGAGAGCAAATCGTTGAGGCAACCAAAGTTGTTGCGCGCAAAGGAGGCGATGAGCTTCGCGACAATGTCGGACGGCGAGAAGAATGCGTCGATATTGCCGTCGTCGAGCGGCGGCAGTAGGCCGGGCGTGTCGGCCGCGAGCTGGCCTAAGCGCTTCTCGTCCTGAGTGGGCGTCGCCCTCTCCATCGCGTCAAAGGCCTTGTCCTCCGGGCTCGGATCCGTCACGCCGTGCCGACGCCAGAGGCAGCGGCCCGCAAGGAGCACGTCGGCGGCAGGGCCGTCGGCGAGCCGCCGGAGTGGCGAGTCGCTATTCTCGGCGAGCGCAGGGCATTCGTGCTTGTGCAGCGCCCAGTCACCACGCTGGCAGCTCTGGCCGCAGTAGCGGACCCACTTGCAGCGGCCGCAGCGGAGGAGGCGCTGGTTTTCTTGCGCCGGTTTTAGGCAAGCGGCGCACAGCCGCTCGCGCTGCGATGGCAGCGGGCACGATGCGTAGGGCTTGCCAGAGAATCGGGCCACAGCCGAGCCCGCCGGTAGGGTTTTGGCGGCAATCGCGCAGCGGCCTTTGGTGGCGGATATTAATAGGTTGGGATCCGATGTCGAGGAGGGCTCCTCCGCCGCGTTCAGAGATATCGGCGGCATATTCTAGCGTTCAGAAGGCGGCGATTGGACGAAGCGCTCGGCGGCGACGCGTCGATGCGGGCGTCGTAGCGAGCACCACCCGACAACCCCCCAAAACCACACACACGCAACCATGAAACGACATCTTTGGCGGGCATGCGCCACGCGAGCAATGTCTGGTAACGGCTGTTTGGGCGCTCTTTATCCAAAACCTCAAAACAAAGCTCACAAAATAGCCTGTCCATGCTTCATGCACGCATTCGAAGCGGTGGCCAGCCACCTCGAGACGGTCGCGTTGCAGAGCGAATTGGGACTGAGCTTGATGGCCTCCACCCATCGACGGCAGTACACGAACGGCTTCGATTTGTACCAGAAATGTTGGATCTGCACGCGATGGCGCAGGTAGCGTGGCGGCCCACGCAAATGAAAGAAGAGCGAAAACAGCCCTTGGTCGCTCGATCCGGCTGGGATGTTCCACGTGTTCGAATTGTTGAAGCGATTACGGTCAAAGCGTGAGCCGTACCATTGTTGCGGGTGAGAATGTGTCCGTAGCGATCGTGGTCTGCCGATACCGCCAAACCCCATCGTGGTGTTGAAGATGCGCGTATTGAGGAGCGCCAAGCCAAAAAAGTATGTTTGACGGTTCGGCTTGAGCACCATTACCCCGCAGTTGATCGGAGAAGCCCAATCACTATCGGCGGCAATGACCGCCTCTCTATGAGCAGCAAACTCGACGAGGCCGGATTTAAGATGCGGCACATTTATTCGAGGAAAGTCCACGTCCAGATCGCTATAAAAGACGAGGTCATATTCATCGAGCCGCACGAGCCACCATTTCAATGCTAGGACAATCGCCTCATGCGGCGCACATTGGCTGCACTTGCCATGATACATTGGGTTATCTTCGCTGTACACCCCTTGCACGGCGTTTAGAAATTTGCCACCTGGTTTCAATGCAATCGCACCAGGGCATTCGCGTCCGACGTTCCACGATTTGTACGAGAGCACTCCAATGTCGACGCTCATCGAACCGGCCATCGCCGTCCGCAACGAGGTTGCGAGGGAGCACCAGGCCGGAAGAGAGCAGACAAAGGATTTGCCCGGGCTCGTCGCGTTGGAGGATGGTCCCACCGTGACCAGCGTCGCGGCGAGCAGGCGCGGTTTGTCCTTGGGCATTGTTGCGTCGGAGCGCGTGTGTTGCGCGCCGTCGAGCTCAGAGCTCCGCGTGCCAAACTGCCTCTTTTAGAAGTCCCTTCCGTGTTTCCTTTTGCTCACGTCCGATCCCAACCCAACCAAGTCGCAACTACTGCCCAAACCATTTTTGTTTTGTGCACACACTTCACCCCGATTGTACTGCGGCGGCGCTTGTTCAGTCACTGCGTGTGCAAACACAATACATCTCAATTTACTCGCCAAACCGGGTGTGCTTTCCGCGGAGCTGCTGCCGAAGCAGATCGGCCGCGGACTGGTTGGCCGCCGCACCCGCGCCCTGGCCTGGCGGCGCTCCTGGCGGCGGCCGTGGCGGCGCGCCCGGGCCGCCACCCATGTGCGGCTGCTGCGGTGGCGGCGGACCGTAGCCCGCTCCCGGCGGCGGCGGTGGCCGCGGCTGCCCAATCTGCTGGCGAAGGAGGTTTGCCGCCGCAGAAGGGTGGCTGTAGCCCTGTGGAGGCCCACCACCACCCGGGCGGCCATACGGGTGCGCCTGGTGTCTTGGGTCGCTACGATCGCGCATCGGCCCGCCCGCACCGCCCTGCTGCCCGCCAAAGGGTTGGATGGGTGGCGCGCCCGGCCGCTGTGGCTGGAGGTGCGCGGGGAGCTGCAGGCTAGAGAAGCCGCTGCTTGGCGGCGGCGGCGCCTGCGCCGAGTTGAAGAACTGATTGTTGTTGGCCGGGAGCCGTCGGATGCCGCTGCCGGCTGACTGGTGCGGGTTCGGCGCCGTCGTGACGTGATTCGCGGGCGGGGCTCTTCCTGGCGGCTGCAAGTGCGGCGGCAGAGGCGGCGGATGCGGCTGGCCGTGGTATGGCTGCTGGTACTGCGGCTGCCCCTGCTGGTAATGCGGCGGAGGTGGCGGGCGCGGCTGGCCGGGATGGCCATAAGGCGGATACTGATGCGGCGGCGATTGTGGCGGCGAGGCCTCACTCGACGAGCCCGCCTGGCGCGTGCAGTACCACGTAAACCCCCGATCGTCCACCTCGACTCCAAGCGTCTGACGCAGTTCGGTACGTATGCGATCCGCGCGTTGGAAGTCCCTCTGCGCGCGTGCGCTCGTACGCTCTTCTATCATCATCATAACACGGTTCTCGTCGACCGCAAACCGATCGCCAGGGGCACGCCGATACTGCTGAGGAGGGCCTCTGCCGCCGCCTCCACCACCGTACCCGCCACCTCCACCGTACCCTCCGCCGCCTCCCGGGCCGCCTTGACGGCGCGCGGCAACAAAGCTGCCGTGCTTCACCTCCGGCTTGTCATACACGGTGAGAGTGGTGGTTGGCATCGTCACGTTCTCGAGGAGCTTTGGCCGTGAGGGCTCCCCCTTCTCGGGCATGAGGAAGGTCGCACGCACCGCATGGTTCTTGAACGGCTTCAGTGCACGATCCGCCTCCGTGCCGCGGAACTCGGGCGGCTCGAGAGTACTGCCAGGAGGCGGCGCGCCTTCAATCGGAATCGCGAGGCCAAAGATGAGCGATCCGGCGATGGCGGCCGTCAGCTGGAGCTCAGTAGGAGGCGGCCCGTACGCTTTGACCATCGGTTTGAACGCGGCGTGCGCTTTTGAGACGAATAGAATCGGCTCGCCATGCGAGTTGCGCCGTGCCTCCTCCTCACTCAGCTCGTCAATCATCGAGGCGACGCCTTCTAATAAGCGGCTCTCCTCAATGAATGGGAGTAATACGACCGCCTGCCAGGTGAACTTCTTGCCGTTGAGGTCGAGACGGATCTCGTTGAGGGGCGGGTAGAAGTCTTTTAGATCGGACTCTTCATCCTGCATCAGGTTCGCGAGGCATTCGGGCAGCGCGTGCGACGATCGTGGCGGTAAGACGCCCATAAGCTGCTCAAACGGCTGGAAGGGCTTCCCAAGCGTGAACTCCATCGGGACATCAGGGTTGATCGACTCGGCGATGTCCGCCGCAAACGGCGCGTAGTGATACGGGAAGAACCAATTCCATGAGTTGCAGCCCTCAAAGTAATAGCGCATCACCCAGCACAAGCCCTCGACGTACGATGCAGCGATGTTCTTCTGCTCCTCCTCCTCCATCCCGTGGAACTTCCTCTGATAATACCGCTGCTTCCATCCGGGCACGCCTAACATGATCTGATCCTCCTCAACCTCCACCGTCGCCCTCTCCTTGATGAGCTTATCCAGCTCCCTCTTGAATTTGGTCGCCGCCGAGTCATTCGCATCATTTCCCTTCTTGATCAGCCATAGCTCCCTATTCGGGTCGGAGCCGCGCGATTCGGTCGTCACGCCGAGCTCCTCACAGTATTGATGCGCCATCGCTCTCTGATAGCCGTTGAGGCCGGTGGGCAAGCGCTCAGACGGCGCGTCATCGGGCTTCTCCGAGAACTCGCGTACAGTGTCAAACAGCGCGCATATCGGCGCGTCCCTGCCTAAAGCCTGCTCGTAGGCGGCATTGCGCGCCGCCGCTCCCTCCGCCGCCGATGATGCACCACCCGGTTTCCCTCTCATACTCGCCAGGTGCGGCGCCGATCGCGGCACCGTCGCAATCTCGGCGACCTTCTGCAGCATCTCTCTATGCTTCCTGGTCGTCTCCTTATTCTTCACCTCCTCCTCCCTCTTCCTCATCTTAGACTTCTGCTTGTCCTCCTCCATACGAGACCGCTTGAGCAGCTCGTCCTCCAAACCGCCCAATTCGGTCGCAAACGTCTTCGCGCGCGAGAGATTCACGCGGCCGCCGTCACAGATGTACCCGCCAAACTTCGCAAAGTTGGCCTTGTACAAGTCGCAGAGCGTATCGATCGCGCCCATACGGATCTCGAGAGATGGCAAGTGCGGCAGGAAGTCGTTGCCGACGAAGAAGCACAAAAAGATGAAATCGTCGATGACGCGCTCGAGGTCGAAGCCGCCGCCGGCCGAGTAGTCGCATTCCATAGGATGCACCTCGAATTCGAGGCGTAGATACTCGCGCAAGACATTAATCTGCAGAAACTGGAAGGGCGTTGGCGCCGCATCCTTCGCTCCGGCGCCCATCGCATCGTCAGGCAACCCGGCAGAGGTCTTACCCTCCTCCTCCTGCTGCGCCTTCTTCATAATCTCGGCTTCTATCTGGCTCGCTAGATCCATCTGCGGCTTCTTGGCGGGGCCGACATACTCGCGCAGGATCGAAAAGTGCGGCTCGTGCGTCGCGAGCGACAGCATGATTAGATCGGCGTCCAAGCCGTGGATCGCGTGGCGCGTGTTCGGGTCGTAACCCTCCTCCTTGCGCTGCGATCGGATGTACTCCATAATCTTGTGCTCGCCCTCTCCCGGCACCGAGCCGTCCGAGAGCACGACCTTGATGCCGCGCCATCCCGGATCGCTCGACAGCTTCATGTGCGTGAACGCGCGGAGATAATCGGCGAGCCGGTCCATGAATGGCGTGCCCGGAGTGATGACATTGCTGTCAAACGGCCGGCCGGACGCGGGTGGCGGCACCTCACGCCCCTCGCGCGCCCACTCCTCGCGCAGCTTCGCCTCGACCTCCTCCTTTTCTTGGGCCTCCTGCGCTGAGCGGAAGCGCCGGCTGCGCTGCTGGTTCATCTTGGCGCGCGGCGCGACGCCGTCGACGGCCATGAAGAGGAGCTTGCGCGGGCGCACGGCGTTAAAGACGCGCTCGAGGTAGTCGGTGATCGCAATGTACATGTCGTCCTCCGTCTCCGGCGGCGGCCGGTCCTCTGGGTGCGACGCCGGGTGTATAATGCCGTTCATGTCGAGGAAGAGGTTGTCGTATTCCACGCCGTTTGGATTGGGCTGCGACGAGTCGACGGGCACGCGCGTGCCGTCGTCGGTGTACGTTGCGCGGTGCTCAACGCAGTCGACGACGATCTTTGGGTACTTGGTCGAGAGCCATTTGAAGAACTGCGCGCACGAGAGACAGCCGCGGATGGTGAGAGATTTGGAAGAAAAAAAATATGAGTGAAACGTTTGGTGGGTTGCGTACCGCTGGAACACCCATGACGGCGGTGTGTTATTGCGTATGGGTGGTGGAGCAGCAGCAGCCCGAGCGCGCGATTTGACGCGCAAGCCGAATCGCGCAGTCGATCGACGTGGCTAGTTTGTGCCGTGTCGTTTCGAGCACTAGAGGTCCAAAATGAAACCCGGACGAACGCCACTACAATTGTATCCGCCACATGCAAGCCGCACATGTGTCTATTTTCTATGGCGCGAGGAAGACCGCCGCCGCCACAACGACGGCCAACGAGGCGCCAATGTTGACGTAGTTGACATTCGTCGGCATGATGCTATCCTGCAGCTTTCCTAGGTCGAGTTCGGAGGCGTCCATAGGCTTGTCACCGCCGCCCATGGTGCCGTCCTTTAGCCGCATGCGCGCCACCGCCGAGTACACCTTTGGCGGCGGGCCGACGAGCGCCTCGAGCTGAGCCTCCTTGCCAACGAGCGCCGCCTGCATCGCCTGCATCTCGGTTTTGATCGACGCCTTCTGCTCGGCGGCGCTCGGGCCGTCCGCGACGCCCATCAGCGAATCGTCGAGCGCCTGCAGCGCCGCCTGCATGTCGGCGACCTCCTGCTTGATTTGCGCCTCCGCCGACACCGACGGCGTCTCAGCCTCCTGCATGACGAGTCGGGCAGCGGAAGCGGGACGAGCGGCTCGCGTGGCGATGGGGCGGAAGGTCGGCTGCAGCGCGGCGGCCGTGGAAATAATGAGAGCGACGACGAGAGCGCGCATCACGTCGCACAAATTAAAGGTGCCCGTGACGGCGCGCCGTGGCACAAATGTACCACACACTACCGAATAAACCTCCGACGGCGGCGGTCTTTGTTTGGGCTTCTTGCGACCAGTCTGGCGTCGTCGCGGGCACCTGTGTCCGGCGTTGTCGCGCGGACGGACAAGTCCAGTCTTCCGCTGCTGCCTCCTCCTGCGCGGCCTAGTCTCCGCATCCACCCACGCGATGTTTACGACCGCCACAATAATCCTATTCGCGGCAGCCATCGCCGCGCCACCACAACAGTACCGCCTCTGCCGCACCATCAAAGTCGGCAAACCTCAACAGCGCATCAGCGCGTGCTGCAGTACTCCAAAGAATGCGACGGGTCCCACATGCTGCGATGCAGTCTCGCCAATGTGGGAGGCTGCGACCGTGTGCCTTGGCGAGGATGCGGAGACGAGAGCGCCTTGGCTCTCGTTAAACACGGGACAGTACGGCTCGTTCCGTCTGCTCGCTCGCCAAGAGCCGGCGATTATCACGATGCAATTTTACCGTGCGAACCTATCGCAGCGGATCGCCTTTGACCCGGGCTGCCGCAAGGCGCCGCCGAGTCCGGAATGTCCTGCTTTTGAGGACGTGTACGAGGAGCTCAATGGCACCGTGCCCATTGGCGTTGGCGTTATGGAAGAGGAGGAGCAACCCGCGGAAGCCGCTGCGATACCCGCTGCCGACGTCTGCCATGATCCGCTCCACTGGTCGGGCGCCAAGAATCTGACGATCGACGTCAAAGGCCTCACGCGCACGTTTCGCCTCTCAACGCCCTACGCGCCGCGCCCGTGCCGCAGGCCGGTCCACGGTCCCGTCTGCGGCGTCGGCCCACCTATGACCGCCGCGCCACTCCTCATCTACTGGCACGGCTGCAATGGCCACATGCCTCTTCTCGACTACAATCTACAGATCTCCAAACTCGAGGAGGAGGCGAACACTCGCGGCTACTTTCTCATCACGCCCGTCGGCACGCGGCTTGGCGTTGGCGACGGCGAGTACGGCTGGAACTCGGACGGCATCAATTGTGCATCCGAAGACGCGGACGACATCTCCTTCTTCGAGCAGCTCCTTGCGTTTGCAAAGTCTGAGCTGTGCCTAGAAGAGAGGCGGATCTATTTGGCGGGCTTCTCCACCGGAGCCTTCTTGACCTACGGCCTCGCCTGCCGCTTTCCGGACGCGATTGCCGGCGCCGCTGCCGTCGCGGGCGGCCTCGGCCGCCCCTTTTACAAGACGTGTTCTAACAGCATGCACGGCGCGGTGCCCATTCATTCCTTCCACTCGCTTGCTGATCCCGACGTCCCATACAATGGAACGGTCGTCTGGGCGTCGCAAGAGGAGATGAATCAACTATGGAGGAGGCGGAATGGGTGCGATGGCAGCGAGAATAGTACGGTCACCTTTGAGAGCGACACGACGCAATGCGTGCGATGGGCGTGCCCAGATGCACCGGTAGATTCGTGCGCGCTGAAGGCGATTGATCATTGTTGGTATGGTGGTCGCTCGGGCGGCTTTGCGTCGTGCACGGTGAGGCCGGGCGATGTCGACGCGACCAAGACGATTTTTGACGCGTGGGATGCAGCGCGAGTGTGAGAGCGAGTTGTACCGTACTGGCGATGTGAGTGTAGTCGAGTGTAGCGTGCTGCGAATACGGTTGTGTGAGAGAAACACTCACTTGATATTTCCACGACTATCATGTCATTAATACCATGTCCATCCACAACGCGCATGTCTATTTTCTACTTCATGTCTACTTCATGTCATCCCCCGTCATGTTGAACAGCGCCAAGAGCGATGGGTCCACGGGCGGCGGATAGACCCGATCGTAGACCAGGCGTGCGAGGAACGTGCTCACGCCGAACCCGACTGAGGCGCACAGCACGACGAACTGCGCGATCAAAAATTGCCGCATGCCCTGCAGGCGATCGATCGACGCGATCTCGGCAGAGATCTTCTTCTTGTAATCGTATGCATGATTCTTCAGATGCTTTGCGGGGCCCGTCTTGAGTAGATGCACTAGCTGATGACCGCCGCCATCGGCACAACTGAGATGTTGCACAGTGCCAAGGCAATCGATGGCCTTTTTGTCGGATAGGATGGCATCAAATATCGATTGCGCGCAGTCGGATTCCATCTTACCTCTCAGCATAAGGAGTGACGCCCAAGAGTCGAAGAAATCCTGCCAATTTTCGTCTGTCAGCTCCGCGCTCTCAAGCGTTTTCAGTTTATCCTGTACATAGAAGAGCTCATTCTTGTGTTTTGTGCTCGTAACCGGGTCGGTCCAAAACACAGCATTCCATGCGAGATGTAACAGGTACAATATGCCTCTCGTGGTGCCCAACTTGGTGTAGACAGAAAGTTGCTTTGCGCGGCTCAAGTTGATGCTGTCGACAAGCTTGTACGAAAATGAACGCCCCTCACCCAAGTAGCTCGGGAGATCCTGATCCTTCTCCTTCTTCTGAAACTTCTGCAGCGTGCGCCTGAGAGCATCTTCATAGTGGCTCGCGATCTTACTGACGGTCTCGAATTTCTCTTTGCTGAACTTCTCGAGCTGGCACTGGGCGAGATGCAGCATCACCATCCTGACCAGCTTGCCGATCTGAGCTTTCTCGTCGCCCCCATCGTCGCCGCCGAGCATCTGCTTCAGCATCGGTTCAAGCGCCTCCTTTAGGGCGTGCTCGACCGCACCTTTCGGATCCGTCTTCGCTTCGGACGAAGCCGGCGAAGGCGGCGAAGGCGGGGGCGAGAATACGTTGTTGTTGCTCGGCGGGAGGATGCGGGCCGGCGAAGGCGAAGACGAAGGCGAAGCGATTAACACAACATCCTGTGAAGGAGTAGTGTCAACGGCAATCGACTGCGCCGAGCCATAAGTGCCCTGGGCGACGAGCGAATGGGCGACGCCTTCACTAAGCCGCCTGATCACCCTCGAACACAGCCGCTCCATAACGAGATTGACAGCGCCCTTCACACCCTTTGCTCCTCCCTTACTAAGGAGCCTCCACCTTTGCTTGTTACCATCCTCCTGACTAACGAGCGTCCACTCTTGCTCCTTACTCTTCGCCGCTTTCTGAAGAACGGAGCTGAACACCCCTTGCTCGACCTTTTGCTCGGGATGATCAATACGAATATCAATGTTCACTGCATTCGAAAGCAGGTGGCTGAGCACCATGTGAAGCGCCTGCGCAATCTTAGCAGCGAGCATATTCTCATCCTTGCGCTTGAGGGCTTTAACCAAATCAGTCAGGAGCTTCGGGTTCCTCTTAAAGATCACGCTGACGTATTCACTCGGGTTAAGGCGCGCGTCCTTGATTGACTTAAGAACCTTCGTGCACCCTTCGACAATGTCTTGCATCGACCCTGAAGCCATTTCTGCCATTGTGTTTAAGACTTTACCAAAGGCTTTGTCTTTGATGATCTCCTCGAGCTCCTCGAGGCCGGTCTCGACGGCGTCCTCGACCTCCTCAAGCCCGCCTTCGGCCTCCTCCTCTTCCGCCTCCTCCCCTCCCGCGCAGTAAAAAGCCGCTGCAACCTGCAGGCCTAGCCGCATTAAAACGGATTTGGCGGACGCTTTTGTTTGGCGCTTTGATGGCAGGTTGAATGCGCCAAAATCGGCACCTTTGAAATCCGCAACTCGTTCGAGTTTTGTGCCCAGCTGTGCGTCTTCGACGATCACGCCGCGCATTTTGGCCCATTTGAAGTCGGTGCCCCTCAGATTCGCGCCTCGCATCATCGCATTCTTCAGGTTCGCTTGAAACAGCTGAGTCACATTGAATCGGCTGTTCTCAAAGTTGCCGTCTAGCATCAGCGCGCAGCCGAGCCGCGAGCCGGTGAAGTAGGCATTGTCGCCGATCACATGATAGAGATTGACAATGTTCCGCGCGCGATCGTCTGATTTATCCCAGCCGAGCTCTTCGCGCCACTTGTCCATTGCATTGATCGCCATTTTTTTCTTCTCCTCCACCTTGTCCGCAACACGATTTATCTTATCCCATCCCTTCAATGCCTTCTTTTCCGGCGTCGTAAGTCTATCGCTCGCTTTCTCACCGTTGCCAGTATTCAAGTTGGACACCTTGGTATTATCCAGCAAGCCAAGCCGGTTCGGACCGAGATCCGGTGGCGGCACCCAATTTGCTGTTGGCTTTCTCTCCTGCTCCGCGCCCCCATCGCAGAACAGCAGCCGGGCCCCTTCGAGCGACGCAAAGGCCATCTTCGCGCCCACGATGCGGGCTTGAACGAGGCACGCGCCGCGCAAGTCGACGCCCGTCATGTCCGCGTAGGCGAGATCGCATTTCGTCAGGTTGGCGCGCTGAAGGTTGCAGCCGGTCAGGTCGCTCTTGAAGAAGCGCGCGCCGGTCAAGTTAGCGCCAGAGAGGTCGCCCTCAATAATGCAGAAACAAAAGTCGGCATTCCTTAAATCTGCGCCGGAGAGGTCGCCCGTGATATTCTTGTTGCGGAAGTTGAAGAAGCGTCGTCGATCATCCTCGCAGGCTATCCCCATCTTCAACACCTCATCCGGTGCATACCTCGGTTTTGGCTGGCCGTGCGACTCGCCCTCCTTCTCCCACTGCTCATCAAGGAACGACTTACTGCCGATTTTGTACTCCTTCAAGACGTCTTCGGCCAAGAAAACAGTCTTCTCGCTCTTCTCGACCATCTCAGCAACCATCAGCGTACTGCGTCTCCACCGCTCGCGAGCGGTGAGCTGATCCGTGCCGTCTTCTCCCTCCCCTTCAGCCTCGTCTAGTTCGTCCGGTGCCTTAGTCGACTTTTCTAATGCCAGCAGTGCGGCTGCCACCTTCTGCAGCTCCTTCGCCGTCGCCCCCAGCCCTCCCCTCAGGTCCTTCGTCGCCGCCCCTAGGTCCTTCGTCGCCGCTCCCAGG
>JACLAC010018733.1_pt1 | contig 16245 bp, 9 predicted proteins | sample 8027881 | NCBI WGS metagenome assembly JACLAC01 (sample SAMN15725517, study PRJNA655200) | protist metagenome | isolation source: fluorescence activated cell sorting (FACS) single amplified genomes of... | place: Spain: Blaines Bay Microbial Observatory, Mediterranean Sea | collected 2016-01-19
CAATCCTTATCATGGCGACCGTCGCGCAGTACATCGACGACCACCACCTCGTGAAGGCCGATGACGCCGACGTTTCTCTGAGCGATCCCGCCGATGGGGCCACCTCATCGGGCACCAACAGCATGGAGCAGCTCGAGGAGTTCCTCGACGAAATAGTCACCCCGTTCATGGACCCGGGCGATGAGGAATGGCAGACGTCCGAGCCTCTCCTCTCCCGCACTCCATCAGGTGAGGGTTCCGGCCCAATTTCTCAACGGGAGTCGAAGCCACAGCCGGGTACAAAAAAATCGCCGCGGCAGTACCCGCACGGCGGCCACATGAACTACAGCGCTGCAGCGCCGACGAGCGCTTCCTTCCACGCGCATAACAAGCCACCGAATGAGCAGAAGCAGCAGCTTCCCCGGAAGCGGAAGAACACGCGGGTGCTCTCCGCGGAAGACGAGGCGATCGCACTAGACCCGAATCCGGATTTCTCGTCCATGACGACCGAGCAGAAGAAGCGGCGGCGCCTCCTCCGCAACCGCATGTCGGCGCAGGCCCATCGCGAACGCAAGCGCTACCAGGTGGCGGCGCTGGAGGCGACGAGTCGAGCGGCGATGCAGAAGATTCACCATCTCAAACTCGAGAACGACAAGCTCCAGACGCTCAACACGCACCTTCTTATGGCGCTTCGCGAGTGCCCCGGCGGCGACGATCTCATCAGGGCCATTGCGGCGAAACTGACATAGCATCGTGGACGTAGGACGCGATACTTTTCCCTCCGAGTAAAAAGAACGAAGGGAAAAGAACTACGACTACCTGTAGCTGGGCAAAAATATATGAAGGTATGCGTACTTCGGTGGGAGGTGTGGAGAAGAAAAACGAGAGTGAGAGAGAGGAGGGGAATGAGAGAAAGAAAAAGCGAGACACATTTGATCAGCGTGGCGGAAAAATGTAGACATTTGCCGTCGGAGCCGATTAATTAATCACAGCGGAATGTCCCGACAAGAGGAAAGAAAAAAAGGTTTAGTACTTGGAGTATGCCGTCGGAGATAATAATGAAATGAAATATTCAGGGAACATTGATGCTGTAACATTACTAATTGTAGTATTAAAAAAAAAAAAAAAAAAGAAGGATGCATGATAGCGCGTTCCTCCTCCACGAGTGCTCATTTATTTACTATTTATTCACATATGTATTCCATCTCTCTCCTGCAGCGTGCCCACAGTGAGAGAGAAGCCCTCCGAGAGCGATTCGGCGACGAACCATTCTTCGGAGAAGTCCTGGTCCGTCCGAATATGCAGCTCCTCCGGATGGGCTGAGCTAAAGAACGATATCGTGAGCGCGCTTCCGATGCGGTCGACGGGAATATCTGAAATGCCGAGCCACTCGGAAGGAGGGTCGGACGGATCTTCATCAAACTCCTCCCACACGACTCTCTTCAAGGCAAGCAATGCGCTCCCGTCGTTGCGCAGGCGCGCGTGTTGAAAGCAGCGGCCCGGGGACACGGTGAGAACCCGGATATCTTCATCATCGTACTCCGGGGCGACCCAGAACTGCACGTCGTGGCACGGTTTGAAACCGATGCTTAGTTTATATAGGAGCCGCAGCACTGCGCGAGCGGCAGTGCGCATCCAACACTGCGGCATCACCTGCGCTCTTCCGAACTGTTCCACTATGTGGGCGACGGCAGAGCTCAGGAGAGTGAACAGCACGAGGATTGATACCCGGGCGACGGCGGAGGCAGTATTAAGGATCGCTGACTCACGCGAGAATTTCCCGAGCCACCAGCAGTCGTAAATCCCGCCCAAAATACAGCTCAGGAACATCAGCTGCTGCCCGAAGTAGTGCGACGGCCGTAGGCGGCACATGTACGAGATAAAGAAAGTCCGACCGATAGTGAAGACTATCGCAATCGTAAACGTGAAAAGGGGGAGCGGCAGTACACGCAGCTCAAAACAACGGATCGACACGGAAGTCCCTATAATCGCCGTTTCCAGGAGCCAGGTGGATGCTGCAACCTTGCGCGGGCTGAGCACGGCCTGAGAAATGGACCACTGGTTCGTATCAAGCTCGAAAAGAAGGGCGACGATTCGAACGATGAATCCAAGTTCAGGCAAATGATGCCTTGCTGGGACATTGCTCCAATCGCTGCTGATAAATGTCGCCATGATGAACGCGGAGTATATAATGATCTCCCCGCACAGAGACCACTCCATCCAAGCTAAGCGGCCAGACAGAACTGAGCCGAAGAAACTAATTGCAGAGATGGCAATGAATGGAGCCACCAATTCAGTACGACCGCTGACGAAAGCAAATTGTGGGACAAGGACAACCGAGAAACTAATGCGGTCTGTCCTCAACCTATCAGCACCCTTCCGTCGCCATCGTACGGTCACTCTCGAGACACGGACTTCTTCGGGCGTGCGTCGGGCGTCATGGTAAACGTCCCACGCCTCGGCGCTGAAGTACATCAAAGTGGCGGCCACAAAAATTTTGATCTCTTTCGTCAAGAAGCTGAGAAGGCAGATAAGGAGGGGGAGGAACGGTGACACGGGAGGGTCAGCAAAGAACGTGTGTAAAGCTGTGTTGAACGCGGAGACGATGTCGCGAAGTAAGTCGGGCGTGGCTTGTCTGCTCATTGTCGCCCTCCCACCTCGGAGGCCTCTTGAGGCTAGCCAAGAATGAAAGAATCAGGGGGGGTGGTCCTTGGTATTCCTCACTGGATGGCAACTTGCCCCGCCTCCTGAATGAAGTGCCCCCTCGTCATTTATTTGCTTCCAGAAAAAAAAAAAGGAAAAAAGGCATATTTCGTTAGTAATTATAATACTTACGTCCCGATGTTGTACACTCCACTTTCTCTCCGCCGAAACATTTTTTTTAAGACGGGGGTCGATTACAGCCTACCCATTTTAGGGGCAAAATCCATGGCGTGTTCGAAGCTTTTGAGCCACTTTTTGGCACGTGGGGAAAAAAATTCAGGAAGGGTGACGCCAAACGTCTGCCACGACCCCCATGCAAGGGTTGTACGCTTTTAACAAAATTCACTAACAAAATTGTATAAATAGTAGAAATCACCCCGAAAATGGGTAGGCTGCAACGACCGTCTTTTAAATTCTAAATTCTCCTACTAGTACTACCATGGTACCATGGTACTAGCTAGCTACTAGTTAGTACTAGAGGAGTATGCATACTACTACTAAGTAGTAGTAGTACTGTATGCATACTCTACTAGTAGTAGTCTTAGTACTAGCTAGTACCATAGTAGATACGAAAAAGAAAGGGCGGGGAAAAAGAAAAAATGGACTCACAGATTGAGCGATGGACAAACAATATCCATTTCTTCGAGCAGCTCGAGCAGGGAATCTTGGAGGAGCTCGGAGAGATTCGGTCCTCGAGAACCGACGAGTTCTCCGCGGCGGCAAAGATCCAGGCTCAATGTCGTCGTTTCCTCGTGCGAAAAAAGGGTTGGCAAACTCTCTTCAAGGTCGGCGCAGACAAGCACGGGATCCGCGCTGATCCGGGCAAAATGAGCGCCCCGGAGGAGTTTGTCACTTGGGACAGGGATACGTCTGCATCCGTCGCTGCTGCCGCTACGGCTGTGCGGCAGCTGCCTGTCGGTATCGACGAGACTTTCACCTCTGACGGCCTGGCAGCGCAGGAGGAGGCGGCGTGGCTCATCGCTGCCTCGTACGTCGGAAAAGATTTTCAGTCGACAGACACCGACACGGCGGATCCGGAACAGGACTCTTCATCAACGCAGCTGCGCGCGTCGGCAGCTGGGCGAACGCGCCTTATTCCTGGCTCTCGCACAGCTGCCATTGTAGCAGAGGCCCGTGGCGGCCAAAGTCGTACCAGTGGCAGAACTAATAGCAGCCGCGAGCGCGCGCGATTCGATTCCTTTGAATCCGAGATCTCCTCAGGCATTGAGATCTCCTCAGGCATTGAGATCTCCTCAGGCATTGATGCCGATGAATGGGTGGGGAGAGAGACATGGAGAAAGGGAGGGGGTGGGAGAGGGGACAGTTCTTCTTCGATCGGCACTTCCACTGCTGCACTCTCCCCACCGCCGAAAGCCAGGACTGCCCAGCCGCCCCTGCCACACCCGCGCTCTGCACAGGCCGATGATAATTTGCTTCTTCCACCTCCGGCTGCACACCACACTACTCCTAGCACCACCAACCCACTCCTTGTAACAACCCAAACGCCGCCACCAGGCAATCGCATTCAAAGCCGCAGCCGCAGCCTCAGCCACCACAGTCGCCAGCGAACGATGAGCGGTCGCATGAAGTCATTGGCAGACGAAGTCGATGCCGAGGCTGAAGCAGCTTTGCTTGGTGTAGCATTGCAATATCCCGGATCGCCGTCTGCGCGGTTTGCTCGAGAGCAGCTCAATGACCTTGCAAGTGCCAATGCCCTCGCCGCGAACGCTGCGTACCAGGACTACATCAAAGAGGAACAATCGAGAGTACTTGAGAGAAGGAGAAAGGAGTCTTTGCTCCTCGATGATGGCGGCGGTGGCAGCAGTGCACACTCTTTGGCCCATGCCCCGGCTTCGTCCCAGGCCCAAGCTTCAACTCCAGTCCAGTCGTCGGCGAGCAGCGGGGAAGTGGACATGATGGATCAGAGTTCGTTCACTCTTGGGCCGCTGGGCTACACTTACAACGGGAAATTGCTGTCGGACCCGTCGGTGCTTTCTCTCGACGGCGGCCTCGAACTCAACGACACGTTGCCCCATTCTTTCTCACACTCTTTGTCCTACGAGTCGTCCACGCCTCCTGAGTGGAGAGCGCAGATGCAGCGAAGCAAAGAGAAGAATGGCTCGGCACACACAGCGTCCTCTTCTCCTTCCCCTCTGAAGCCTGGTTGGGGTATCGGCGGACGAAAAAAGAATCGTAGTTTGACCCGAGTCCAAGAGCAAGCACTGCACACGCTTCGACACAAGGTCTGGGCTGCCAGCTACGGTGTTGGTCCCCGCGAAGGTGCGAGCACTGCCACAAGTCGAACAGCCTTCACCCTCTCTCGCATATTTTTCACGCGGCTTGACTTGCGGCACGGAGGATACTACGATTATAACCTGGGTGAAGGCGCAGGCGCAGGCGCCCCTCCTCCTGCCAGCATCAAAATGGAAGAATTCGTTCGAGGGGCACGGAAGTTGTGCAAGGTTGCCGTGAAAGACGCTCGGCGCTTGTTCCGCTACCTTGATCGCGGCGGTCACGGCGTGCTCGACATGACGGCGCTCGTGGATTTTTTTGCCCAGAAGGAAGCAGAGGACGACCGAGGTCAGTCAGTCAACTTTCCACTTTTTTTTTTTCCATTTTGTATTATTGTACTTATATCTGTACTTAATTAGACACTAATCCATGAATCCCACTTGACGGACCGAGGATACTTGCCACGACCGAAAATGAAAACAAATGAGAAGATGAAGAACACTGCGAAGAAGAAGATCCAACAGTCCCCTGCTCCTGCTCATGCTACTTTTGCTGCTCCTCCTGCTTCTGACGTCAAAGCGCTGCGGCTCAAGTTGTGCGAGCGCCACCATGCCACTCGAGGTCGAGTATTTGCGAACGTCCGGATGAGCAGCAGCAGCAGCGGCAGCACGGTCTCTCTGTACGATTTTTGCCGCGGAGTGTCCATGGCCGGCATCAACCCCGTACCGACGACAGACGAGATGATTGATCTTTTTCACTCCTTCTTTACCCCTTCTTCTCCTCGCATCAGCTGGAACGAGATCATTCGCAACCTCGAGAAAGATGCGAGCACGGCCGCGCTGCAGAGAATCCAAAAGAAGGGCGAGGCACGGGCAGCTTCAGCGCTCAATCGCAGGGACAAGGAGAGACAGATCGCCGCCGCGGCCGTGGCAGCCGTAGCTGCTGCCGGAACAACCGTTACTGCAGCTGTTGCACAAATAGAAAATGAAGAAGAAGAGGTGGTGGAGGAGGAGGAGGAGGAGGAAAAGGGAGAATGTTTAGAATGTAAGAAGCGCGGCGACCGAGAGCTTATGCCTCTCTCATCAGAAAATAACGCTTCTGCTTCTGCCGCAGCCACCACTGCTGCTGCTGCTGCTGCTGCTGCTGATACTCCATCATTCTCTTCTGCGGCACCCGAGCTAGCTGAGAAAGCGGCGGGTGCGGCCGTCGAGGCTGCGATCATTGCTGCAGAGAAGGCGGCGGCGGCGCTGGCGCAGAAACCACGCAAGCGGCGCGTGCGAATTCGACTGGAGTCGGAGCTCCAGGAGCTGCGTCTTGCTCTCCCTTCACTTTTGCGCGCGGAGGAAGAAGCTCTGCAACACAGCCTTAAGCAGACCGTGGAAGCATACGACGACGAGCTCGAACATGTCGCTCTGCGCGCTGCCGAGGCGACCTGGCCGAAGCAGCGGCGAGCGGCGCTGCCGGGCCCAGGGATGGACGCGGCGAAGCTTCAGACGCTGCAGAACAAGCTCAAAGCGAAGTGCTACTCGATGGGTGGCAAGAACTTTGAGGCTGAGTTTGGCTACCTCGATCTTGACCGGGACGGCGTCATGCCCATCGACGAGATCACGGCCTGGCTGAGGAGGCTCGTCCCGCTGAGCAACAAAGAGCTGCATTGCATCCTCCGTATTCTTGACTCAGACTTAGAAGGAGGGGTCAGCTGGCACGAGCTGAAAAGATTCGCCGAATACGGAAAAGGAGAGGTGGCGCGACTTGCGCGCGGCGGCGCCGTCACGCGGTCACAGCCACAACTGCAGGCGACGCTGGTCGGGCTGCCGGCGGAAATCTTCATCGCGACGCTGACAAGCGCGGGCGACTTCTTCGATCCGTGGCGAGACAGGCAACTCGAAGCGCTCATTGAGCAGCGCGCTTCGGACGAGAAGGGCCACCAACTGCTCGAGGAGCAGCGAGCGGAGTTTGCGCGGAAGCAGAAGGGCTGGAAGCGCGAGGGCAGGAAGAAGGTGGTGGCGGGGCGGGAAGAGTTGAGCGAGGAGCACAAGAAGAAGCTTCTTCTGCACTCTCGACGGATCCGGCAGGCGCGGACGGCGGCCGAGCTCGCGGAGGAGAAGCTCTCAGAAAGCAAGGGCGAGGTGGCTGGCATGCTCGCGAAGCAGCAGGACACGTTCCGCGCCGAAATAGCCGAGCTCGCGCGGGAGCAGGACGAGGCGGCCCGGAAATCCGCCGCTGAGGAAGCCAAGGAACAGGCCGCGATGCGGGAGTGGGAGCACAGCGCAGAGCTCGAGGCGGAGCAGGCGGCCGCCAGCTTCCGCACTGCACTGGTGCATGCACGGGGCATGGCGTTGGCCCAGCTGCGGCACGAGCAGGAGCAGGCTGCAACTCGAACAGCGCACTTGATCGAAGACGCGCTGGCGGTGAGACGCGACGTCGCCAGTGTCACTGAAGAGCTCACGAAAACGCTGCGACTGCGCGCGCTGGCTGCTGCCGAAATGATCCGTCAGCGAGCGAGGCCCGCTGCAGAGGCGCTCGACCGAGCGTCGAATATCAAGGCGATTCCGCTCGAAAAGCTGCTGCGACTCCGGCAGAAAATCAAGGCGGACCAATATGGTGCTGGAAGCAGCAGCCGCGGCTCAAGCTCAAGCTCCGTTCGAGACGACGTTATTTTGTCGCGGGCAGAATTTGCCCACCAAGTGAGGAGATTGGTGCCTTGGTCAAGCAGCGATATGAAGTCACTGCTGCGGATCTTTGGCGCGGACAGTCTCGGTCGCGTGCCGGCAGGTGCGTTGGGACGGTTTGCAGCGTACGACCGTGAAAAAATTGCACGGCTGTCATACTTTGCATCGCAGGGCCAATGCTCTGGCCACGCACGCGGCAAGTACAACTCGCTGCAGGGAGTTCGGCGGGACACGACGCTCCGGCGCGCGCTGGCAGCTCTGTCGTGCGGTGAGTTCGATGCGGCAAATCACATGCTCACTGCTCTGACGGAAGAGATGTCCAGGATAGAGGCGCCGTCAAGCCCGAGCTCGGAAGGCGGCATTGCTGCTGCAAAATTTGCAGATCTGGGCGCGTCGCACCTGATGGAAGAAGCCGACGCTGCGGCGCGGGCCAGAGACAAGCGCCTGCGGGCTGCAGCGAGAAAAAGGATCAGCTCTCGCAGTCACAGTCACAGTCACAGTCATGGCAACGGCGGCGATGGAGGGGGAGACGAAAGTGGGGGGGGGGTCCCTCCCCGCACTACATGCGCCCAACGAAAAGCTCACTGGACGGTCAGAACTCGAAGGACGCCGAGCTTGCAGATCAGAACCTGAGCTTTGCCGTGACAGGGAGCACGCACACTCGTGCAGAGACAGTATTTATGGCAAATCTCCGGGCGAGCGACCGAAAGAACAAGAGAGGTGTGCAAGTGGGGTTATCGTCTCGCTCAAAGTCGAAGTCACCTACGAGGAGCCGGGCCAGCCGCAACCGCAGTTGTAGCCACAGCCGCAGCACTGGCCCGCCGTATGTGAATGCCTCGGCGCTGATCCAAACGACTGTGAGCAGCGGCAGCGGCGCAAGAGAGCGCACAAAGGCCAAATTTAAGGCGGAATTTGAAGCTGTTGCGCGCACAGCAATTGAGGCAAGAGCCAGGGCCAACGCGGACGCGGACGCGACCCGAGCCAGCGTCCGAGCCGCTGCAAAGGAAAAGATGAAGGCGCGAGCCATCGCCAAGGTACAGGCCCGAGAGGAGGCGCGCGCCGCCGTAAAGGAACAGGCCGCGGCCACAGCGCGAATCGCAGAGCATCATGCGGCGTGGAGGCAAGCCATGCAGAAGGGCCGCACCGAGGCCAAATCTTTCCTCGACGAAGTGGCATACGAGAATGGCACGAGCGAAGAGGCCAAGGTCGACAAGTACTGGGCGCGTATCTTGGGAGATAGCCCACGGGTGAAAGATAGGAAAGGGCAGGGACTTTGTAAAGACGAAGAAGGAGAAGAAGAAGAAGAAGACTTGGCCAAGATAGACTGGGCCCCGGGCGAATGGGTGGAATCTCGTGAGTGGGCTTGGTCCACGCCAGCGCCTTCGACGAAGAAGAGGCCCGATGCCGATGCCGGCAGCAGCAGGGGGGTGGGGGGGGACGCCGGAGACATATGGCGCGGTCTGCAAAGGACTGCGACGAGGCTGCGAACAAAATTCCTTGCCGCCGCTGGTTCCGTGAACTTCGCGGAAGATACGACGACCACCTCTGTCGTGGATGGAGATGGTGTCCTGCGAGCCTCTGTATCGATTGCTGAGGCGCTGGCCGAAGAGGATTCGAGGGGGGAGAGCAAATCGAATGGAGAGGCGCAGCGACGGGAAATATGCTCGCTCTTTTACGAGCAGGTGCAGTGCCAGCTCCGGTCTTCGCGGCAACGGTTTACCGCCCTGGAGCTTGCGCAACATCTCATGGAAGCTACAGCGCAGCGGGTGAGGCATTTGAAGGGCGCCACGGTGGCCCATCGCGCTGTTGGCACACTGCACCAGCTTGCAGTCGCGCACGCACTGCAGATGGTGGATGCTGCACAGGATGAGATCTTTGTTTGATCAACAGAAAAAGAGAAAGGAACCCGCACACACATTTCCTTCTTGGATGATCTACTGAAACCCATTTTTAAAACAAATCATTTAATCATTTCATCTCTTTAACCATTTAAAACAAATCATCTCCTGCTGTGTTCGAGCGAAAATTACTGTGACCGATCTCTGTGTCGAATGTGTGATGGATCGACCTCTTCTTCGGTGCCATCTTCAAAACGAACGGCGATATCGCCATCGTTGCAGAGCTCGATGACCATTGCGGGCACCCAGGGCACGTCGCCGCCATCCTCCTCGAATACCCACACTGTATCACCTTCCGCCGCGCCTTGAACTTTCGGCAACTTCTCAGCAGCAGCACGCCGCCCGAGCCGGCCCCTGTGCATGGCCTGGAGCTTCACCGAGGCGGTTCTCCGGGCAGCCATCTGCTCCGAGACCGCTACAGCTTGAGATGCTGCTTCGGCGGCGTGCGCGGCCGCTTGAATCGCCGCCGCTGACACTTCCATCGCACATTTCTTGGCATGCTGCTCCATGGCTTGGGCGCCCGCCAACAGTGCCGCCGCTATGGCTGAGGACTTGGAATGAGCACTATCTTTGAGGTAATCGAGCCCCTCGAAGAGGCTCACGCTACCATCCCCATCGTCGTCAAGAACAGCATCGAGCATGCTGTTGTACCCGTCGACGAATGCGTTGGCTTTGCAAAATTGTGAGACCTCTTCAGAGAGCCGCTCCGCTTCGTCCTTGAGCTCATATTCTTCATTTTCTGCTCGATGAGCGGCGGAGCCTTCGAGCTCCATGAGCCAAGACTTGGCGTGCTCGACCGCAGCAGCAGCTGCCGCGGCCTCCTTCTCTGCGGTCCTCTTGATGGTTCCGGATGCGTTCTCTGCTTTCTTTCTCATGAATTCAAACTGTCGCTCGAGTGCGATAATACCAATTTTCATTGCCGCGGCGAGCGAATTCCGGTGGGACTCATGGTGCGAAGCCTTGCCGATGAGATGCTCCATCCCGTGTCCCACTCTCGATTCAGCCAGAGAGTGCCCCGCTTTGCTCGCGGCGTGCACAATTTTTGTATGACCAGCTCTGCCTGCGACTTCCTTCGCTTTGTGCGAGGCTTTGTGCGCCGCACTTTTGGCAGAGTGTGCAGCGGCGGCCCCTTTTCTGCCAGCACTTTTGGCAACGTGCAGGGTAGCATGAGCACCACTGCCTGCTACGCTCTTTGCTTCGTACAAAGCTTTCGCCACCTCACCTCGGCCCCGCTCCTTCTTCCGCTTCGCCAGCTCCGCTCTCTTTCTTGCCTTCTCATCTGCCCTCTTCGCCTCCTCTGCTAGAAGACTCTTTCTCGATGATACTTTGTCCTCTTCAAGCTGGCGGTCGTGCCGGACGCCAACCTCTTCAGCGTGTGTGAGCATTCTTTGCCGGACCTGGCTCATCTTCCTTCTCAGAATAGATTCGCGCAGCGCCGCAATCTCATCCGCATTGCTGGTCGACCCCTCCTGCTTCAGTGCTGCGAGCTTGCCCTTGGCCACATCCAGGTCGTGGTCGGCGAGCGCCGACTGAATGTTCTTGAGCACGGATTCTCTCTCGCGGCCGTGCCGGCGGGCGGAGCCTAGCCGGAGCAAGAGATCGCGCTTCGCGATGTGACGAATGTCGCGGTGCTGAATCCCGTCATCGGGATGCTCGGCGGCGAGCTCTTTCTGCCACGCTCTCCACTCCTCCTTGAAAGTCGTCGCCGACACCCCGTGGGCAAGCGCGAGCTCGGCCGCCTCCTCCTTGTTCAAGACGACGCTGGGGTGTTCCCCATTTGCCTCTCTCTTTTCCTTCTCCCGAAGAAGGTTCTCTTCCACCTCCAGCGCCCGGAGCAGCTGTTCCTCGTGCTCGTGTGCCTCTTTCTGCGCCTGCAAATATACTCTTTTCTGCTCCAGAAGCAGCTCTCGCGCGTGCCGAGTCTCTACCCACTGATTCTCCAGCTCGGACTTTTCTTTCTCGTGGGCGGCGTGCTCCTTCTCCACTTCCGCCAGGATCGCCGCGTGCTTGGCAATGGCTTCACGCGCCCGTGCATCCTCCGCTGCTGCATCCTCTTTCATCTTGCGAATCTTGCACTCCGCCTGAGACCACAGGTTCCGAGCTTCAGCAAGCTTCGTTTCCATCTTGTGGAGCTCGCTCAGACTGGCGGGAGGGTCTCTTTCGTGAAGGGCCGACTTTCTGTGCAGGAGCCGGACATACACTTCACGAATTTTCACCAGAGTCGTCTCGTTGGTCGCTAGCTCCTCGTGCATGACCTCGATGTGCTGCTTCTTCCGCCGTTCCAGGTAGTGAATGGCGTACCCGGCGTGCCCGTCGTTCAATAGGAGAGCCTTTTTGATGCCCTCTTCGTCGGCCCACGGGCAGCGTTTTGCAACGGCACGGACCTTTTGCGGAGACACTGGGGATTTGTTCGTCGCTTGCTTCTCCCTTTTCAATTTGAGGTAAGAATTCACCCCGCCCCGGCTGAAAAATGCATCTTCAATGCGCTTCTGCTGGTCCGCGAGATGGTCTGCGTGCAACACTTCGCGCCACCGCGAGCCTTTGTTCCACATATGGTGATGGTCTTTCTGGCCTAAGCCGTGCTGCGTTTCCCCAGCGTGATTCTTCAGGAAACGAATCGCTAGCCCGGCGTGCTGGTGGTGCAAAGTCAGCGCGCGCACAGCTTCATCCGCGCTCGCGAAAGGGCACTGGCGTATGACGTTGCTCAAGCGCGGATCAATCCCGAGCGTCTTGTGCGGCTCTCTCGCCTTTGCCACGGCCAGTGCCTTCTCTGCAGCAGCGGCGCGCTGCTCGGAGTCTTGCAATGCCACTGCGAGCTCTTTGTCAGCAGCCCTTCTCGAAGAGAGCATCGATGCCTTTTTTACGATGTTGGCCAGCGAGAGGATTTTGGTTTGCTTTTCGTTTTGTACAGATTGCGAGACGCGGCCCCACATCTCCCTGGATCCGTCAAGTGGGATTCATGGATGAGTGCCTTTTCAAGTACAGATATAAGTACAATAGTACGAAAGTGAAAAAAAAAAATGAAAAGTGACTGACTGACCTGGGGTTGTGACGTGGGGCCTGCTTCGTTTGCGCTGCTGCTATGCCGTTGAGCCGGTGCTTTTGATGCTTTCTTCTCTGGTGCAGCTGCGGCGCCGTTGGAGCAGCATGCTTTCTCCTTCTACCTTGTCCATCGCGGCGTTCATCTTCATCTTCGTGGTCATCGTCATCGTCATGTGAAATCCCGTGCCTCGTCTTGGTGGCACGCAATCTTTGCTCTGCAGCAGCTGCGCGAAGTTCAGACTCCCTGAGGGCTTGCTCTTTCTTTCGGATGTCGCTCACGGTTGTAGCCCCGCTAAATCGCTGCGCCGCTTCAAACAAATTGGCCATCCTCCTCGCCGGCGTTTGCTTGCGTTTAATCGATGCTTCAACTTTGCTCCAGAGGCGGCGACTTTTCTTTTTGTGGGCGGGTTTTGAATATGCGAGCCTGGCTCGTAGTTGTTCTACTGAATCTCGACTTTGGCCTCGCGACCACTGCCTCTCACCACTGTGGTATTCGCCTCCACCTACACCGCCGCCCCCGCCTTTGCCACCACTGCTGTCTCTGCCGCTGCCTGCCCCTCCCCCTTCCCTCCCTCTTCCTCCTCCACCATGTCCACTGCTGTTGCGAAGCAAGATGACTGCCTTTGCTGGCACTCCTCCGGCCAGAGTCAGGGCACGCTTGATCTGCTCGGGAGAAGCCCACGGGCAGAATGCGGCAATATTTTCCAGGGCATCGCGAACGGGATCGTCGATATCGCCGTAATCGTCATCACTGCCACCGCCGTCGTCGCGGTCATCATGTCTGTGCGCGTTTATACTACTGCTTTTAGTTTCCACAGTATCGCTGTGGCTGGTACTATCATCGCTATCGCTGCTGCTGTCGCTGCTGCTGTCACTGCTGCTGTCGCTGCTGCTGTTGCTGCTATCGCTGCTACTATCACCACCGCGGGCGCCATGTGTATGTGCGCGATGGCTACCACGTTTGGCATAGGCAGAAACAGCACTTGCAGTCGCGGCTGCAGCACTTGCTGCGCGTTTGGTGGGCCCGACTGGCCGCTCCAGCGAAGCCAGCTGGGCTTTAGCCTGGTCGCGCAGCTTCTTCCGGTGCTTCTCAAGACGGACCGCAGTGGCGTGCTCGTCAGTGGCCTGGAATTGGGCATCAATAGCCATGCCATCATCTTCATCGTGGTGCAGACTAGCCGCCTGCGCCTTCGCTTCTCGGTCAGCAATCGCATGCTGCGCTTGGTGCTCCAAGGCCTCGAGCTTCGCATGGGCTAAATCCTCTCTGAGAGCCCGCGTCTTGACCCACTCATCCTCCAGCTGGGCACCAAGCTTTTTGTGCTCTTCGTACTCCTCATAGATGACTTGGGCGCGGTGGATATGATCCTCGTAAGTCAGAGCTCCGCCACCACCCTCCTCCGCCCCAGGCACTGGGCCATTGGAGGCGAGCATCGAAGAAAGAAGAAGCTATTGGTGCGTGAAACGGCCACGCACACGTTTTTTTACATGAGTTTTCAACTAATTTTTGTATGAAAGTGTCAAATTTGCAATGAACGTTATGAGCCGGAAAGGAGAGAGCAAGGTTCTCGAATCTTTACGCTAGCTCGTCCGCTACTCTCTAGCTCTCTCTCCTGTTCTACTGCGTGCCAAACACAAGCCCCGCCACCCCTACCCATCATCTACCGATCGTCATGGCACAGGCCTACATGAAGCGGCGGGTCAAACCCGGCCTTCTCGAGCTGGACTACCGCACCAAGACGCTCCTGATTAACTACGAGGTGCACGCCCAGGTGGAAGACGAGTACGGGGACATGGTCCAGCAGAAGAGCGAGTCGCACGTCAAGAAGATTCGACTCACCAGCCTCACGGAGCACACCGACGTGGAGTTGCTGGCCGACGACATCGTGGCCAAGAATAAGCTGATCCATCCGGCCAAGCTGCCCCGCGTGGAGCAGCTCCTGCTCCAGCTCCAGGAGTACATCCTCGACGGCGGAGAGTTTGACGAAGATGTCGAGGCGGCCGACGCGCGGCGGGAGAAGAGAAGGGAAAAGAAGAAGAACCGCAGCAAGCGCGACAAGCGGGGCCGGAGCAAAAGCGGGGGCGGCAGTGGCGGCGGTGATAACGGAAAGGGGGGCGACGGCGCGGGTGCAGAGAGGGATGACTCCAAGCCGACGGCGTCGATGGAGGACCTGGACGGGTACATGGAGAAGCTGTACAGCGAGGAGATGCGGGTGAAGGCCTGGGGCACGTCCCGAATCCTCGTGCTGGCGCGAGATCAGGCCAACTTGGGCAACCTGGCGCAGAACGACCCGCTGATGGGAGCGCTCTCGCGTGTCTTTAAGGAGGACTACAAGAAGTCCATGGACCTGTGCCTCAACCTCGGCACCATCTTTTGCTGCTTCTCGAACTTCTCGCAGATGCACGGCATCCTCATGTCCAAGGGCGTCGGCGCGATGACAATGAAGGTAATCGAGCTCGAGATCAAGAGGTACGAGCTGCGCATGGCAGAGATGAAGAAAATGGAGCGAGCAGTGGGGCAGCACAAGGGCAAGAGCGAGAGCAAGAGCGGTTCCTCGGACGACGATGACTTCATCAAGGTCAGTCAGTCAACTTTTCACCTTTTTTTTTTTTTTTCATTTTGTATGTTTGTACTGAAGACTGTATTTATTTAGACACTAATCCATGAATCCCACTTGACGGACCAAGGAGGACAGAGGGAGCCGGGGCAGAAGCAACAGCAGTAGCAAGGACAAGGACAGGAGAAAAAAGAGAGACAAAGAGAAAGACAAAGACAGCCTTCCGGATCCGCGCACGTTCGACTTGAGGAAGGAAAAGAAGAAGACGGCTCTCTTCGTCAAGAAGCAGGAGAAGCTGCTGTACGTCGCGGTGCACATGCTACTGAACCTCGCCGAAGACATCGCGGCGGAGCGCAAGATGGTGAAGAAGCAGATCGTGCGGCTTCTGGTGCGTCTCCTGGACCGCAAGAACGTTGATTTGCTCACGCTCGTCGTCGTGTTCCTGAAGAAGCTGAGTGTGTTCGAGGAGAACAAAGATGCCATGCGCGAGTTCGGGGTCGTACCCTTGGTCCTCAAGTTCGTGCCGTGCAAGGTCAGTCAGTTAACTTTTTCACTTTTTTTTTTTCACTTTTGTACTGCTGTACTTATCTCTGTACTTAAAAGGCACTCATCCATGAATCCCACTTGACGGACCAAGAGCGATCCGCTCTCACATGCGACGCTGCGGCTGCTCTTCAATATCTCTTTCGACGCCGAGGTGCGCGACGCGATGGCGACCAACAGCCTGATCCCGCGTCTCGCCAGCCTCCTCAAGCGCGCGCCGTTTCGCGCGACCACGCTGCGGCTGCTTTACCACCTGTCCATCGACGACCGGTACAAGTCGTACTTTACCTACACAGACGCGATTCCCTTAGTCATGCAGCTTGTCATCAACTTTCCCCAGCCGAAGCTGCCCAAGGAGCTCGTCGCGCTGGCCATCAACCTGTCTCTCTGCGGCCGCAACGCGGAGCAGATGACCAAGGGCCGTTGCTTGCAGTTGTTGGTGGACCGCCTCCACAAGACAAAAGGTCAGTCAGTCAACTTTTCACTTTTTTTTTTTCACTTTTGTATTGTATTGTTGTACTTATATCTGTACTTAAAAAGACACTAATCCATGAATCCCACTTGACGGACCAAGACGTGCTCCTCGCCGTCGTCATTCGCAACATCGCCCAATGGACCTAC
>JACLAC010004133.1_pt1 | contig 16241 bp, 8 predicted proteins | sample 8027881 | NCBI WGS metagenome assembly JACLAC01 (sample SAMN15725517, study PRJNA655200) | protist metagenome | isolation source: fluorescence activated cell sorting (FACS) single amplified genomes of... | place: Spain: Blaines Bay Microbial Observatory, Mediterranean Sea | collected 2016-01-19
AAAATCATCCAGGCTTTCGAGTGGATCTATATCCTTATCTCGGTAAATTTTAATACCAGACTTACCAAAAAATGCATCGATTTCATTATCCACATCACCATACTGAAGACTAATAAAGAAACAATCCTGCTGAAAATGAGACAAAAAACCTTCCCAATGATCAAGAGACGTACTTTTAAATTTCCCAAACCTCCGATTTTTACTTTTCCATGAAATACCAATCATAAATTTTTGGTTCGACAATTGTGAGTACTTGTGCCGAATCAGTTCAGTTTTATGACGACATGCTTCAAAATAAGAAACACACTTCATAAAACTATCTTCATTGGGAAGAAGATATCGAGGTAAACTACCAATGGGAGATTGAAAATCGATAGATTCATCCAAAAGTTGGGAATGCGGCGGATTTTGAACTGGGAAAAAATCGACCCCAGAAAAAGAACGCTGAAAAACAGGCAGGAGACGATGATCCGATTCCACAAAAACGCGCTGAGCATAATCCCGCAATTTTAGCATCAAAGAAGCAAACATGATATGGTCACCTACCCCTTGCTCCATCCAAACCAAAATCGATTTATTATCAAGTCGACTACCATCCCAAAGCGGCTGTGGGAAATCAGTTTCGACATAAGATCGGCAAAAATCCGATCGCGCCGCATCCTGTACAATTTCCCGCTTTGTACTGCCAATTCGCCATCTCTTTTCATAAAGCCCCCACCCCTGAGAGAACCTACCTTGGGAAAGTAATGTCAGACCTAAATTATGCTCAGCTTCATCATAATTGGGTCGAATCTTCAGTGCACAATTATAAGCTCGAATCGCCTCCTCAATTCGGCCCAAGCCTCTCAAGGAATTCCCCAAATTATTATAAACTTCAAAAAAATCTGGACTCAATTCAAGAGCACTCTGATATGCATCAATAGACCGGTTAAAATCTCCAAAACTATGAAAAACTAGACCTATTCCATTATAGGCTCCAGGCATATTCGAATTAATATCAAGAGCATGCCTATATTCTTCCAGCGCAACCTCCAATCTGCCTACAGCTTTAAGAGCATTAGCAAAATTACAATGAATCTCTGCCATCTGAGGCTTGAGAGACAAAGCCCTTTGGAAAACTTGAAGTGCATCCTCTGACTGACCAAGCTCATTATAGATATTACCAAGATTATTGTAAGCTTCATAGTTATGACTATCGAGTTCAATTGCCTTTTTACAGGAAATGACAGCTTCCTCAAATTGCCCTAGTCCAGCGAAAGACACTCCCATATCACTATACGTTTGGGAATGTTTTGGGTTAATGCGGATAGCACATCGATAGGCTTGAATGGCTTCTTCTAACTTGTTGAATCTATACAAAATATTACCATAACGATTATGAATTTCAGCAACACTAGGATTGAGCTCTAACGCCCGTTGAAAAGCCTGCTGTGCTTCCTCAAAGGATCCAAGTTCAGCATAGGCAAGACCAAGATTACTATAGGCATGTGGATAATCAGGACTAATTTCAATAGCTGTCTTATAAACTCCAATTGCCTCTTCGATTTTTCCCATCACTTTCAACACAGTTCCTAAATTATTATGCACTTCAGCAATACTAGGATTAAGCTCCAACGCCTGTTGAAAAGCTTGGAGTGCTTCCTCAAATCGGCCAGCAGACTTGAACAAATTACCTAGGTTATTATAAGCTTCAACATAATTAGGATCTATGTGAATAGCCTTTTGATAGGCTTGGATAGCCTCTTTTGTCTGACCATTATCCTTGAAAGCCACCCCCATAATATTACAGATTTCAGCAGACCCAGGCTCTACAACGATGGCCTGCTGATAAACTTGGATTGATTCTTCAAATCGCCCCAAAGCTCTAAAAATATCTCCAAGGTTACACAAAAAATTAGTAGAATCAGGGGAAAGATTAATAGCCTCCTTAATAAGATTAATAGCAATTTCAGCTCTTCCAGATTGATAACTAAGCAACCCTAATAAATGTAGTGCATCGACATGCTGGGGGTCACCCTCTAGGATCTTTCGGTAAATACTTTCAGCTTGATCCAGTTGTCCTAACTGATGGTGTGAAATTGCTCTCTGTAACTTAGAATGAATATTAGTCAAGTTCAATACGAGAAATTTTCCTTTGGATTTTTGTTGAGTTTCTCCTCAACAAATCGTTTCAAAGCTGATTGCACTTGTTCAAATACACTCTCCCAATCTCCAGATACTGATTGGCGGAAAAGAGTCATCGAAGAATACCAAAGTGCATCTGAGCGATCAAGTTGCCACCTCCAATCTGGTACGTCGTGTAGTAACGTCCAAACTGGCTTACCCAGCGCCCCCGCCATATGAACGGCAGTATTGGACGTCGAAATAATTAAGTCAAGAGCAGCTACTTGAGCAGCAAAGCCATCCAAATCCTGTAATGAATCTACTTGCGGATCCTGATAGATTAATATTCCAGTTTGATTAGAAAACTCATCTAACTCGCTTTCTACATCACCATATTGCAGGTTAACAAAAAAGCAATCTTCCTGAGAAAGGAGATTAGTCCACTGAGCCAACGATGTACTCTTTAGCCTACCAACACCTTTGTTCGCCTTTGTACTTTTCCAAGAAATGCCAACCAATATCCTACCGTTGGCAAGCTTTTGGTACTCTCTCTTAATTTTTTCTGTTTTTTTTGGACATGCCTTGAAATAAGCATGACATTTGGGAAAACTTCCCTCATCCGGTAAAAGCCATTGAGCAAGACTGCCTATTGATGATTGGCAACCAACCGATTCATCCAACAACTGAGGGTGTGGTCGAGTTTTCGCTATGAAGAAACGTATGTTGTGAAAGGATCTCCGAAAAATCGGGTATAGACGATATTCAATTTCAACGACAGTTTGTTTAGCTTGTTTTTGTAGTTTTGGGAGAAGTGAAGCAAACATAATCTGGTCTCCCACTCCTTGCTCCAACCAAACCAAGATAGATGTATGCTCAAGAGAACTCCCATCCCAAGTAGGATGAGGGAATTTCCTTTCATTTCTTTCTAAAAACCTGTCGCACTTCCATCGCCATTCATATTCTTTCCAACCTCTTTGCCAATTTCCTGTTAACAACAATGAATCTCCATATCCTTGATGATACTCGGCACGCTCAGAACTAATACCGATTGCCTTTTGGTACGCAGAAATTGCTTCCTCAGGCCTTTTCTCCGTGTGCAAAGCTTGACCAAGATTACCATAAGCATCACCATATTCAGCGTCGATACCAATAGCTTTATTGTACTGCTGTATTGCCTCCTTAAAACGCCTCCCCTTTGCATAAGCGACACCAAGATTGTTACACACATTCGCCGAATATTCTGGATTAATTTCAAGAGCTTGTTGATAATATTGTATTACTTTCTCCAGATATGATGACACTTTCGGAAAATCATCCGCCTGATCATGCAATTCTAAGTTATCTTTTCGTATCTTCGGACTATCCAAAACATCCTCTAACTCCGCCAATTTTCGAGAAAAAACAAAACCTAGGTTAGCATACACCTGAGCAATCTCAGGCTTAATTTCAATAGCTTGCAAATAGGCTTGTATAGCCTCATCAAACCTATTCGATTCCTGAAAGACGTCACCAAGATTAGAGTAAGCTTCAGCTAACTTAGGCTGAATCCTAAGAACTTGTCGATAAGCCCGAATAGATTCTTCAAATCGACTAAGCTCCTTGTAAACATTACCCAAAATATTATACGCGAGAAAATTTTCAGATGAGATTTGTATTGCCCTCTGACAAGCCCGTATGGCTCTACCAAACTTTTTGAGTTTTAGCAAGACTATGGCAAGACGAACATACATCTGCGAATCATCAGGATGGATATCTATAGCCTTTTGGTAAGCTAAAACAGCTTGTTGAAGTTGACCAAAATTTTGCAAGGTTACCCCAAGTTCATAATACGCACTTGCTGATTGAGGTCGAAGTTGTATTATATAATGATAGGTATCAACAGCTTGATGAAACTCATCCGATTCCCTAAAGATATTAGCCAAATTCCAGAGATAATTAAGCTGATCAGGGACAATTTCCAGAGCACGTTTAACCAAAGTAACAGCAACCCTTGAATTCCCAAATTGGTGTGATACAAGTCCTAATAAATGTAACACGTCAGCATTTTCTGGATCAACATCTAGAATCCGCAGATAAATGCGCTCCGCCTTTTTCAATTCCCCTGATTGATGAAACGCAACAGCGCTCTGCAAATCAGCTTGCACAATAGTATCAGGCATCATCAATATTCTGTGTATTACGGTTCTGTATAACAAACTTTTGTAAATCGGGTTGAACTTGTTGAAATACACCATCCCAACCACCCAACACTGGTTGGCGATAAAGAGTCATCGAAGGATACCATGGTGTATCCGACCGTTCAAGTTGCCATCTCCAATCTGGTGAATAATGCAATAAAACCCACACCGGCTTACCCAATGCTCCTGCCATATGCACTGTCACGTTATCAATGGAAATCACTAAATCAAGAGCAGCCACTTGAGAAGCAAAATCATCCAAGCTCTGCAATGAATCTACTTCCTCATCCTGATAGATTAATATGCCTGTTCGACTAAGAAAAGCATTGATTTCAGCCCCGATATCTCCATATTGAAGATTGACGAAAAAACAGCCTTTCTGAGACAATAAATCCTTCCACTGGCTTAGAGAAGTGCTTTTAAGCATTCCATCTTTGGAACTTAAGCTACTCCATGAGATACCAACCAGCAATTTCTCACCAGCCTCCTGTTGAAATCTATGACGAAACTTCTGAGTTTTATGAGGACATGCAACAAGATAACGACAATACTTAGGGAAGCTTTCTTCGCTCAGAAGCAACCATTGCCCAAGACTAGCAATTGGAGACTGAAAATCTATTGATGAATCCAGAAGGCAGGGATGGGGTGGGTTTTGTACCAATAGAAAATCAATTTCCGGAAAAGAACGTTGAAAGAGAGGCAAGAGGCGACTCTCAGTCTCCACCAATACCTGTTCAGCTTGTTTTTGAAGCTGACAAAGGAGAGATGCAAACATAATGCAATCACCAACCCCTTGTTCTAACCAAATGACAATAGATCTACCACTAAGAGTTGTATTATCCCACATAGGTTGAGGGAACTCCCTCTCGTTTTCTTTGATAAAATCATTACATTGCCATCGCCATTCATATTCTTCCCAGCCCCGCTCAAAATCTCCAAGCATTAAACACGGCACACTAAGATTCCTGCGAATTTCAGCATATTCGGGATCAATATCAAGCGCTTTTTGATAGGCAGCAATTGCTTCATTGAGTTTCCCGCTTTTCTCTAAGATCTGCCCCAAGTTAGAATGAATTTCAGGTATGTTCGGCTGGATGCTGATCGCATACTGATAATATTGTATTGCTTCCTCTAACTTTCCTTGCTCTCTATAAATACTACCAAGGTTACAATACGAAACAACATTATCAGGTGAAAGCTCGATTGATTTTAAGCAAACATCTAGAGCCTTGTCAAACTGCTTTAGTTTTATAAACGCCATCGCCAAATTACTATATGTTTGCCCACATGTAGAATCAAGTTTAATCGCACTATAATAAGCCTGTATAGCAAACTGAAACTCGTTCAGCTTATGCAAACTAATACCTAAACTGTTATATACTTCAGCAGATGCCGGTTTGAATTCTATAACCTTCTTATATACTCGAACTGCCTCTTCAAACTGACCTGACTCTCTTAGAATATCCGCCAAACTAAACAAAAAATCAGGCTGATTGGGAGAAACCTTCAGAGCTCGTTTAATTAACTTTACCGCTATAGTCAATTGTCCCGACTGGTGAAATACAAGCCCTAGAAGATGTAAGGCATCGCTATTCTCTGGATCAGTCTTTAAAACCTGTTTGCAAACAACTGCCGCTTGCTTCAATTGTCCCGACTGATGGAGCAAAATAGCGCTTTGCAAGTCAGATTTTACAATAACATCAGGCATCATAAACACTCTCTACAACAAGATTTTGTGTGACAAACTGCTGCAAGTCAAGTTGGACTTGTTGAAATACACTAGCCCAATCATCCAACACTGGTTGACGATATAGAACCATAGAAGAATACCAAAGTGTATCTGACCGATCAAGTTGCCACCTCCAATCTGGAACATAACTTAATAATGTCCAGACTGGTTTACCCAATGCTCCTGCCATATGTACTGTTGTATTTGACGTTGAAATAATCAAATCTAATGCCGAAACCTGAGCCGCAAAACCATCCAGATCTTTCAGTGAATCTATATCCTTATCTTGATAAATCGATATGCCCGTTTGAGCCATAAAGTCATTAATTTCGCCCTCAACATCACCATATTGAAGATTTATAAAAAGGCAGTCTTTTTGTGATAGTAAATCCTTCCATTGAGTTAGAAACGTACTTTTAAGTTTTCCAATATCTTTATTTGCACTTTTCCATGAAATACCAATTAGCAATTTACCCAACTCAAGCTGCTGGTATTTATCTCTGAACTCTTTTACTTTATTGACACAGGGTGTAAGATAATTTGTGTGTCTCGGAAAGCTCTCTTCATCTGGAAGAAACCATTGCCCAAGACTTCCAATTGGCAACTGATAATCTATCGATTCTTCTAACAGTTTGGAATTCGGAGGATCTTGAATACCTAAGAAGCTTATTTCCGGAAACGAACGCCTAAATAACGGAACTAAGCGCTGCTGTGTTTCAACCAGCACTCGATGTGCTTGCTCTTGGAGTCTTGGCAACAAAGACACAAACATGATCCGGTCACCAATACCTTGTTCCCCCCAAACGAGTATAGTCTTGTCGCAAATATCTTGCCCTTTCCAAACCGGTTGTGGGAAATTCGGAGTTCTAGATGGAAATTCTGGACACTTCCACCGCCACTCACACTCTCTCCAGCCAAGTTCAAAATCACTTGTTAAGAGCAATACCAAACCAAGATTATAATGAGCTTCTGCATAACTCGGATCAATTTTTATCGCTTGGTGATAAGCCGTAGCAGCTTCTTCCAACTTACCTTTTTTCTGTAACGCCAACGCAAGATTATTATAGACACCAGCAGAACAATTCGAATCAATCTTAACAGCCTGTTGATAATGTTCTATTATTTTATCAAGATATGCTGTCGTTACAGAATCCCCCTCTGAGCCAAGAGGCTTTGAACCATTTCCTGTTGCATTCGAACTATGTGGAACATTTTCTAGTTCTACCAATTTCTGGTATAGAGAAGACCCTATATTAACATGAATTTCAGCATATTCGGGATCAATATCAAGCGCTTTTTGATAGGCAGCAATTGCTTCATTGAGTTTCCCGCTTTTCTCTAAGATCTGCCCCAAGTTAGAATGAATTTCAGGTATGTTCGGCTGGATGCTGATCGCATACTGATAATATTGTATTGCTTCCTCTAACTTTCCTTGCTCTCTATAAATACTACCAAGGTTACAATACGAAACAACATTATCAGGTGAAAGCTCGATTGATTTTAAGCAAACATCTAGAGCCTTGTCAAACTGCTTTAGTTTTATAAACGCCATCGCCAAATTACTATATGTTTGCCCACATGTAGAATCAAGTTTAATCGCACTATAATAAGCCTGTATAGCAAACTGAAACTCGTTCAGCTTATGCAAACTAATACCTAAACTGTTATATACTTCAGCAGATGCCGGTTTGAATTCTATAACCTTCTTATATACTCGAACTGCCTCTTCAAACTGACCTGACTCTCTTAGAATATCCGCCAAACTAAACAAAAAATCAGGCTGATTGGGAGAAACCTTCAGAGCTCGTTTAATTAACTTTACCGCTATAGTCAATTGTCCCGACTGGTGAAATACAAGCCCTAGAAGATGTAAGGCATCGCTATTCTCTGGATCAGTCTTTAAAACCTGTTTGCAAACAACTGCCGCTTGCTTCAATTGTCCCGACTGATGGAGCAAAATAGCGCTTTGCAAGTCAGATTTTACAATAACATCAGGCATCATAAACACTCTCTACAACAAGATTTTGTGTGACAAACTGCTGCAAGTCAAGTTGGACTTGTTGAAATACACTAGCCCAATCATCCAACACTGGTTGACGATATAGAACCATAGAAGAATACCAAAGTGTATCTGACCGATCAAGTTGCCACCTCCAATCTGGAACATAACTTAATAATGTCCAGACTGGTTTACCCAATGCTCCTGCCATATGTACTGTTGTATTTGACGTTGAAATAATCAAATCTAATGCCGAAACCTGAGCCGCAAAACCATCCAGATCTTTCAGTGAATCTATATCCTTATCTTGATAAATCGATATGCCCGTTTGAGCCATAAAGTCATTAATTTCGCCCTCAACATCACCATATTGAAGATTTATAAAAAGGCAGTCTTTTTGTGATAGTAAATCCTTCCATTGAGTTAGAAACGTACTTTTAAGTTTTCCAATATCTTTATTTGCACTTTTCCATGAAATACCAATTAGCAATTTACCCAACTCAAGCTGCTGGTATTTATCTCTGAACTCTTTTACTTTATTGACACAGGGTGTAAGATAATTTGTGTGTCTCGGAAAGCTCTCTTCATCTGGAAGAAACCATTGCCCAAGACTTCCAATTGGCAACTGATAATCTATCGATTCTTCTAACAGTTTGGAATTCGGAGGATCTTGAATACCTAAGAAGCTTATTTCCGGAAACGAACGCCTAAATAACGGAACTAAGCGCTGCTGTGTTTCAACTAGCACTCGATGTGCTTGCTCTTGGAGTCTTGGCAACAAAGACACAAACATGATCCGGTCACCAATACCTTGTTCCCCCCAAACGAGTATAGTCTTGTCGCAAATATCTTGCCCTTTCCAAACCGGTTGTGGGAAATTCGGAGTTCTAGATGGAAATTCTGGACACTTCCACCGCCACTCACACTCTCTCCAGCCAAGTTCAAAATCACCTGTTAAGAGCAATACCAAACCAAGATTATTATGAGCTTCTGCATAACTCGGATCAATTTTTATCGCCTGGTGATAAGCTCGTACTGCAGGCTGAAATTCCCCTCGTTTTTTCAAAACCTCTCCGAAGTTACTAAATGCTTGGGCATATTTCGAATCGAGAGCAATCGCCTTATGATACGCCTGAATCGATTCTTCTAACTTACCTTGTTTCTGTAAAGCATTACCAAGGTTATTATGCACCTCAGCATATTCCGAATCGAGAGCAATCGCCTTATGATACGCCTGAATCGATTCTTCTAACTTACCTTGTTTCTGTAAAGCATTACCAAGGTTATTATGCACCTCAGCATATTTCGAATCGAGAGCAATCGCCTTATGATACGCCTGAATCGATTCTTCTAACTTACCTTGTTCCTGCAACACATTTCCTAAATGGTTATATACATCATCGTATACAGGATTAATTCTTATAGCCTGAAAATAAGCTTGCACTGCTTCCTCAAATTGCATCGAATCTCTCAAAGTAAGCCCCAAAAGAGTATACATTTCTGCTGATTCAGGCTGAAGTTGTATAATATACTGGCAGATTCGAGTTGCTTCCTCAAACTGACCTGACTCTCTCAGAATATTCCCCAGATTACGCAAAAAATCAGGATGATTGGGGGAAATCTTGAGAGCTCGCTTGATTAACGTAATCGCCGTCGCTGACTGTCCAGATTGGTGAGATACAAGCCCCAAGAGATGTAAAGCATCGATATTTTTCGGGTCAACATCCAGAATCCGTTTGTAAATGATCCCTGCTTGTGCTAACTCCCCAGACTGATGAAGTAAAACAGCCCTCTGTAAGTCCAGTTCGACATTGGTTTCAATATACGCAGAATTAAGTTTCGAGGAACCTTCGATCTTAGACTTTTCTTCTTTGCACATTAATTATGCTCTGTTTATTGCAGTTTTATTAACTCAGATAGCCTTTGTAGCACAAAGAGCAGAGCTAATAAATATCACGACTTTTCAAAACATATCGCTTCAACGCAAGTTGAAGTTGTTGAAAGGCACTTTCCCAATCCCCATTTCTGGTTTGCCTAAACAATCTCATCGTTGGATACCACAACGTATCTTCTTTTTCTAGCAACCAACGCCAGTCCGGTATCCAAGACAGTAAAACCCACACGTTTTTTCCTAATGCCCCTGCCAAATGAGCAACTGATGTATCAACACTAATGACCAAATCCAATTCTATGATGGCTGAAGCAGTATCAGAAAAATCAGAAAAATTAGCTCCTAGATCAATTAAAGGAATCGAATAATTACATTTGAAAATATCATTTCTTCTATCTCCAACCTGCAAACTGTAAAACTGACATGCAGAAACATTAAACAAAATGGTGAACTGCTCCAAATCAACAGATCGGGTATCATCATTCGGATGCCACGAATTGCCTGCCCAAGCAATGCCCACCTTTAGTTTAGAATTTGGATTGGAACTAAAAACAGGTACTGGCCTAGCAGACAAATAAGGAGCCTTCGAGGGAATAGATTCGAGATCTGTACCAAGTATCCGAGGTAAACTAAGCAACGGAGCATGGACATCAAAATCAGGGAGTGCATCACCTTGAACAATCAATTGTGTTATTATTCCAATATTTCTAAACAGATCCAGAAGTTCAGATTGACACTCAACGATAATATCAACTTTATACCATGTCAATTCATAAACATACCTTATGAACTGAATGGTATCACCAAAACCCTGCTCAGCATATAAGAATATAGTTTTTCCATTAAGAGGGGAGCCATCCCAAACCGGTTGAGCAAAACTTCGTTTTTCAACCGGAAAATCATTACATTTCAACCTCCATTCATACTCCTTCCACCCCCGCTGAAAATCGCCTTGCAGTAATAATAACATTCCACGATGATGGTGAGATTGGGCATTATCCGGTTGAATTTCAATGGCCTTGTCATAAGACTGAATAGCTTGTTCTATCTTCCCCTGTTGAGACAATACATCACCCAAATTTCTATACGCCACCACAAAATCAGGTTTGAGGCTAATAGCTTTCTGATAGAATTGAAACGCCCCATCTAGTTTTCTTTGCTTGTGTAACATATGCCCAAGGTTATTATACACTTCAGCATAGTTCGGATTAATTGCAAGAACCTTTTGATAAACAGAAACGGATTCTTCCAATTTTCCTTGCTTTTGCAATAGAGTCCCAAGATTATAATAGGCCTCACTATAATTGGAATTAAACACAATAGCCCTCTGATAAGCAGAAACGGATTCTTTCAATTTTCCTTTCAATTTAAGCACATTGGCATAATTGAAATGAAGCTCAGCTATACAGGGATTAAGGTCTAAAGCCTTTTGATAAGCTCGGAGTCCATTTTCAAGTTGTCCGAGCTCAGTGTAAATATTACCAAGAGTATTGTAGGCTTCATAATTATAGTGATCGAGCTCGATCGCTTTCTTGCAAACACTCATCGCTTTATCAAATTGTCCAAGTTCAGCAAAAGACATCCCCATATGATTATATGTTGGAACGTACTTAGGATCAAAACGAATAGCATGCTGATATACTCGGATAGCTTCTTCCAACAGGTTTAACTTAGATAAACTAATACCCAAGCTGTTATATACTTCATTCGATCCTGAATGAAGTTCTATAATTCGCCTATATATTTGGACTGACTTCTCAAACTGGCCCGATTCTTTCAGAATATCCGCCAAATTACGCAAAAAATCAGACTGATTAGGGTAAACCTCCAGAGCCCGCTTAATTAGCTTTACCGCTGTTGTCGGTTGCCCAGACTGGTGAAACACAAGCCCTAAAAGATGCAAGGCATCACCATTTTTCGGATCAACATCCAAAACCTGTTTATAAATAGACGCTGCCTGCATCAATCGTCCCGATTGATGAAGCGCTACAGCACTCTGTAAATCAAATTGTCCAGTAGTATCAGGAATCATAAATGACTCTTCGCATCAAGGCTCTGTATAACAAACTCCTCTAAGTCAGGTTGAACTTGTTGAAACACACTAGCCCAATCACCTAACACAGGTTGACGATACAGAACCATAGAAGGGTACCACAGTGTATCTGACCGATCAAGTTGCCACCTCCAATCTGGAACATAACTTAGCAATGTCCAGACTGGTTTACCCAATGCTCCTGCCATATGAACTGACGTATTTGACGTTGAAATAATCAAATCTAACGCCGAGACCTGAGCCGCAAAACCGTCTAGGTCTTTCAGTGAATCTATATCTTTATCCTGATAAATCGATATGCCTGTTTGAGCCATAAAGTCATTAATTTCGTCCTCAACGTCACCATATTGGAGATTTATAAAAAGACAGTCTTTTTGTGATAGTAAATCCCTCCACTGTGTTAGAAACGTACTCTTGATTTTCCCAATGTCTTTATTTACACTTTTCCACGAAATGCCAATTACCAACTTCCCCGGCTTAAGCTTTTGGTACTTATCTCTGAGGTCATTTACTCTACTTGCACAAGCTTTAAGATAACTTGCATGCTTAGGAAAACTCTCTTCATCCGGAAGCAACCATTGCCCAAGGCTCCCAATTGCTGACTGATAATCTATCGATTCTCCTAACAATTTAGAATTTGGAGGATCTTGAATACCAAAAACGCATATCTCCGGAAACGAACGCCTAAACAACGGAACTAACCGTTTTTGCGTTTCAACCACAACTCGATGTGCTCGTTTTTGAAGTCTTGGGAACAAAGAAGCATACATAATTTGATCACCAATACCCTGTTCTGGCCAAATAACAATAGACTTATCCAGAAGTTGACAACCAAACCAGAATCGATGTGGAAAGAATCTTTTATTATCTTTTGCAAATTTGTCGCTTTTCCAACGCCACTCATGTTCTTTCCATCCACATTCAAAATTTCCACGCATGAGCAATACTGTCCCCAAATTACTATGAGGATCAGCATATTGAGAACAAGAATTAGTATTTACGGCTCTTTGGTATGCTCGAATAGCTTCCTCAAACCGACCATATTCTCTAAAGGTATTACCAAGATTGTTTTGTAACTCAGGATTCTTAGGATTAATCGATATCGCCCGTTGGTATGCCCAAATTGCTTCCTCAAATTGGCCGTTTTCCTTATAAACACCTGCTAAATTACTATATATTAGCTCATCTTCCGGTACATATTCGAGCGCATAACCATAGTTTTCTATTGATTCCTCTAAGTTTCCTTGTGTATATAAAACTCTCGCTAGACACGCATAGGCAATCCCTGCTCCTGGATCAAGACGGATAACACATTGATAAGCCTGAACAGCATTTTCAAGTAAACCGAGTTTTTCAAACGCTTTCCCTAGGTTTTCATAAATTTGAGAAGAACCAGGATTATTTTTAAGACTGTCTTTATAAACCTGAATAGCTTCATCAAACCTGTGCTCCTTCATAAGACAGATACCAAGATTCAAAATTGAATCCAAATCATCAAGACCTGTACTCAAAGCATTTCGAAAAGCTTCAACAGCTTCCGAAAATCCACCGAGCTCCATCAACATTTGCCCAAAGTTCATTAAAAACTCTGGTTGGTTAGGATTAATATCTAACGCTTGCTTTATCAACTCAAGACCAACCTGAGGCCTTCCTAACTCGAACGCAATAACACCCAATCGATTCCAAGCTCGGGCACACGTAGGATCATAGCGTATAACTTGTCGATAGGTTTCCCTAGCAGACTTTATATTCTTAGCCTGATAATAAAGATGAGCTTGTCGTAAAGTGTATTCGACATCCATAAAAAAACACCAAACCTAATCAACGACATTTTCAATTTAAGGGAACAAAATAAACAGGGAGGCTTAATTAAAGGAAGATATATCTACTACTTTAGGTTTAACGGAGAGAGTCTACTGACAAAGGACCTTCTGGTTCGGACAACTCCACCCCAGTAGATTCAACCTGAGGCGACTCCCAAAAGGCCTTTACTTTTTCTATCAACGAAATGATATCCTTTACTTTATCCACATCTTTATCTACATTAACACTAATCAACTGTGTCCGGATAAATTGATAAAAAGATTCCAACTTCAACGAAATCTCGCCTTCATCAAAGTTCAAACCATCAATAAGAACATCTACTATTTGTTGAGCATTAATTAACTCATTAGTCATCCTTTCAATTTTCTCAGTGTCAGTTTCATCACGACTATCCAAAACATTCTGAAGATTACGAATAACACCATCGTAAGCCATCAATACCAAAGTTAAATCAGTACTAGTCTCGGTTTGAACGGCACTGTACAACTGAGAAGGATCACTAGAATTCTGCATTAAAATCTAACGTATACTATCATGAAACAAACCATTAACAAATTGTTTAGTCACTTCTGCCTGTTTCAAGAACTCTTCTTGAGGTACACGAGTGACTTCCTTTTGCTCAACAACATCAATTGCTCTAACGAAAAAACGACCAGACTCAGCAAACTCCTCAAATTGCAACTTAAGATTAAGACTATGCATAACGGAGTTAAGTTTCGGAATAACACCTCTAACCTTCTGTAACAACTCAGTGTGATTAGGAGCTTCCACCTTACCAACCGATTTAAGATCTGGCGCACCATTATGACCAGCTTTAGAAACAGTATTACGAAGCTCTTGCTGTTTCACAGCCTGCAACTTATCAGGCTGCTCAGCTTTTGCTTCCTGAGCAAGAACGTCTCGCTGGATCTCACCAACGACCCTCTCCATCGCGTCATTAACTCTGCTAACAGACATCACGCCTCCTCAATCAAAATAAAGCTAAACAGACACCTAATTGTATTAAGTGTCTGTTTAGCGGTTTCTGTATAAAACCAAACTGCTTTCCTACAGCCTTAAACTTAGGCTAGGAGTTGCAGCAAAGTTTGTGGAATAATGTTTGCTTGCGCTAAGGCAGCAGTACTGGATTGCAACAGGATCTGCAGACTGGCAAGATTCCGAGTTTCTTCTGTGAAATCGATTTCTTCCAATCGAGCCTTTGCACCAACTAATGCTTCTCGATGAGACTCCATCACATTGATACGTCGTGACATGTGGTTAATCCCAGCACCAATCTTCACCTGAGTTGAACTAACACTCTCAAGTGCCTGCTCAATCAAAGCGACAGCTGCACCAGCACCACCCTGTGTTGCTATATTAATAGCGGACATATCAACATTATCAGCACCAAAGTTTTGCAAACCGAGCGTATCGATAGTAATACCATAAGTATCACCAGTACCACCTAGTCTAAACTGGAAGTCAGAACCTGTACCCGTGGCAGAAGCCCCCTGAGTAAAACCTAAGGCGCCAACAAATCCAGCGGAATTAACACTAGTATCAACCAAGCTGGTAACATTACTACTACCAATCTGTATAGATGCTGCAACACCCTTCCCAACATCAAGTGAACTTTGATTCATTCGACTGGTTGTAGTTGTGGTTAGAGTCCGCGCCGCTTTATCATAAGATACACTGACATCACTAGCATGTTTGGTCGCTGTATTAACAGCAGACTGCAACATATTAGCCATGTGATCTGGACTGAAGTAACCACCAGAATACACCCTGTCAGTTAGCCCCCCTACCAGATAGGAGCTCGCGACAGCAGAAGCTTCACCGACCGAAGACGCTGCAATACTTTCACCGGTATTCATATCAATACCAAGTCTACCAATATCAACACTTGCAGACTTACCACTAGCACTACTAGTTGCATAAGTATTATCAGCTTCGTACTGTGTAACAAAAGCATCAATCACAGAATTAGCCGAGGTACTGTTTGCCACATCCAAATCAACCTCAATCTCTTCACCATCAACGGTAAGCATGAACTTATCGTTACCATGTTCACCTGAAGCTGTCTGCATTGCATTACCAAATAGGTTTGTGGTCTTAGTGGTAGCAGTGTCATACCCTGTCAAATCATCCGACATTAACCTAATTTCCGGGGTTGTATTCACACCAGCCGCTGTATCAGTGACAAACTTAAATCGCACTTTGGTAAGATCAGCAAATTCAGCTCCTTTTACTAAGGAAGTACCAAGAGCACCTAACGACGCTGTTGTCCCTGTACCAATAGCATTGGTAGTCCGAGTATAAAGATCACTGGTCAGTTCAGCCTCACTTGCAACTTGCAGTGAATTCAAAGTAACGCCCGCGTCAGCAGCAGCAAATGTGACTGTTTCTTGCGTTGCTTTGTAAACATCGACAACAGGAACAACTCTGACGTGCAGAGAGCCACCACTTCGATATTCGCCACCAAG
>JACLAC010015637.1_pt1 | contig 16239 bp, 14 predicted proteins | sample 8027881 | NCBI WGS metagenome assembly JACLAC01 (sample SAMN15725517, study PRJNA655200) | protist metagenome | isolation source: fluorescence activated cell sorting (FACS) single amplified genomes of... | place: Spain: Blaines Bay Microbial Observatory, Mediterranean Sea | collected 2016-01-19
AATATCATCAAAAATGAGTTTGAAAATAAAATGTGCTCTTCTTGTGATAAAATGATGAAAAAAAATAAAGAGCTTAAGCAGTTAACTGCGAAAAACCTCCCTTTATTGTTAAAAGGTGAGCTGGGTGCAGGAAAAACAAGTGCTATTCATTATTTTATTTATCTTCATATAAATGAAGAAAACCTAATACATATAGATTGCAAAATAATTTTGCTCTCTCATATAATCGAAAAATTATTAGGCTATAAACATAACAGTGATACATACATCGTTTTTACAGATTTTGATTGTTTAAATGAAACAAATCAGAATATTATAATCAATCATTTATCTAATGAAAAAATGAAGCCAATTTTTGAAATAAACACTAAAAAAGGGCACATAGATAATCAAAATTTATTAAATTATATAAAGCATAAAAAAGGAAAGATTATTAACCTCATTCCACTTAGAGAAAGAAAAAATGATATAGCACTCATTACTTATTCTTTTTTACATTCAATGTCTATTGAAAAAAATGATTATTGGTTTGACATAACAGACAGTGCAATACAAAAATTAAAAAATCATGAATGGAAAGGAAATATTACAGAGCTTATTAACACATTAAAATCTACTTTGATTTTGTTAAATACCCATTTAATAACCCATGATAAATTAGATATAAAAAATAATTTAGAACATGATATGTCTCTTAATTTAAAAAAACACAGAGAAGAAAAAGAAAAAGAAATTCTGCTCAAAGCCCTTTCTCTTTCTGAATATAACATCTCCCATGCTGCGAAAATATTAGGTATCTCACGCCCAACATTATATACCTTAATAGATAAATACCATTTTTAATCCGTTATTTCACCGTCAAAAATATATACCCAATAAACTTGAAGATGCAGGAAGGCGGCAAATTCATTAATCCCCATGAGCATAGATAAACTATGTGACTGGGGTGAATTCGCACCGCCAACACACATGCAACTTCAAGGATGAAGGATATAAAGGATTATTTTCTCGCACCTAAAATACGTTGATAGAGGAAGTCTTTCAATTGTAATCGTTCATGTTTTAGTTGATGCATGGCTTCATCATCAATAGGGGAATTTCTAAGTTCTAATTTTCGAATTTGAGTATCAAGGTTATCATACTTTTTTGCATCAAGAGCAAAGGTTTTATCAAAGCCTATTAAAGCATCTATTTCTTCTTTTGATTCAGGAAATTCGACTACTAATGAATGATTTTCACCCAACATAAAGCACCTCTTTTTTTGTTTTGCTGTTAGTGAAAATATAGTACATCGGCTCTTTTTATTCTGTTAATAAGTGGGTTAATGTATTTTCAAACCAAAGTAAAACTTCATCCCAGTTTCTTGTTTTGTTTTTAATTGCGCTCAAGGTTAGCATGGGCCTGCTTGATATTTCATAAGATGAAAGCACGGTTATTTCACCACTTATCCAAATGGTATTAACGATATGCTCTGGCACAAATGCCCAGCCGAGCTCACGAGAAACAAGGCTTGTTATATAAAAGTAACTGTCTATGTGCCAATAGTTAGGTGATAAGGGGGCGGCTTGTGAAAAACCTAAACGGTCGCGAATAACAAGTTGACGATATTTTACAAGATCGTCTTCTGATGGGTTTTCTATTTTTGCTAATGGATGTTTTTTTGGTGCAATAAGTACTTGTTTTACATTTAATAAATCATAACAATCAAAGGTGTGATCGAGGGGCTTTACCCGATAAATAAATCCAATATCGGCTTTGCCTTCCATCACCCATGTTGCAATGTCATTTTGCGATCCGTTTAAAATAGTGACTGTAAGATCAGGGAAGTTTTTCGCAAGCATAACAAATAAGCGTTCAAAGGTGTGAATAGGCACCGCTTCATCCATTGCGACGCTAAAGGTTAACGGTGTTCCTGCTGTTACTGCCATTGCGCGTGAATTCATTCGCTGGCATTGCTGTAAAATCGCTTTTGCATCTATTAGCATTGCAATCCCCGCTTTTGTTAAAACCGGTAATTTTGCACTTCTATCAAAAAGATCAAAACCTAAGTCAATTTCAAGGTTGGCTATCGCAGTGCTAACACGAGATTGCGCTTTTCCTAGTTTTCTTGCCGCTGCAGAAAATGAACCGGTTTCGGCGGCTGCAATAAATGCTTTTAATTGTTCAATAGTCCAGTGCATCTTTATACTCCAACGATCTGATGTTTTTTTATCCCGCTACCCTTAATATTTTTGATGGGATAATGACTTTATTTACCTCTTTTTTCTTTTCATTTTTATTAGAGATAGACCCAAAATACATGAAGATGCAGGAAGGCAGGGCGAATGAGGCAGCCAACACACCAGCAGTTTCAAGTATGACGGATATATCCGAAAAACAGATTGATTTTAACTTTCTTTTATACGAATAAACGACATAATTATTGTTCTATTTCTGTTACAAAACATATTTTATGCATACTGAAAATATAAAAGAAGATGCTTCTATTGCTGCAACGTATTGGCGATTTACCTTACCTGCAATTGCTGCCATGCTGGTCAATGGTTTATATCAGCTCGTTGATGGTATGTTTTTAGGTCACTATATTGGCGCTGACGGATTAGCAGCCATTAATGTCGCTTGGCCTGTTATAACCCTTGTTTCCGGTTTTGGGTTAATGCTAGGAATGGGGGCGGGCAGTTTAGTTTCTATTGCTCGTGGTGAAAATAGGCTTGATAAAGCCCGCACTGCCATGACAACAGGGATAATACTATGCCTATTTTTGGGTTTAATATCATCCGGATACTTAACTTTTTTTAGTGAAACATTTGTTAATTTACAAAACGCCACTGGCAACGTGCATCTATTTGCTCTTGAATACATCAGTGTCTTTATTTGGGGCGCACCTTTGACTGTGCTCGCGGGCGCTCTTCCTTTTTTGATCAGAAACGATGAAAGCCCATTGGTCGCGACATGGATGATGATATGTGGCGCTTTAATTAATATTGTTTTGGATTACCTTTTCATTGGCGTTTTTAAATGGGGGTTATTTGGTGCTGCCTTTGCGACGGTTTTAGCACAAATGAGCACTGTTATTTTAGCAACGCTTTATTTCTTGTCTTCTTATTCACTATTAACTATTTTTAATCATCCTGTAAAGTGGAGCTGGATAAAAGCCAAGAAAACCCTCATAGGCGGCGCTTCTTCATTGGTTATGTTTTTATACTACGGCGTACTAGTGGCTGTTCATAATCGCTTATTTGCTGAATACGGCTCACCCGTAAGTGTTGCCGCTTTTGCCATTATTGGTTATTTGATGACCTTGTTTTATATGGTTGCAGAAGGTATCGGTGAAGGGATGCAGCCTCAGGTGAGTTTTTATCATGGAGCAAAAAAATATAAGCATATTTTTCATGTGGTTATTTTAGCCAGTATGGTGTCTTTTTCCGCTGGTTTAATTTGGTTATGCGTGCTTAATCTTTTCCCTGAACATATTGTTCATCTTTTTAATGGAAATAATAACCCTGCCTTATTAGAAGAAGCCATAATCGGTATTCGTTTACATTTAGCTGCTATGAGCTTAGATGGCTTGATCATTGTTGCGTCTATGTATTTTTTATCAGTTGGGCGCGGCGCTACTTCTTTATGTATTTCGATTGCTAATATGTGCATTCAATTTCCTTTTTTAGCGATATTACCGCTTTTTTGGGGAATAGAAGGTGTTTGGCTTTCTATGCCTATCTCAAACGTTGTACTGGCATCTATTGTTGTACCTTTAATGTGGCGTCATATTTTTAAACAAAAAAAACTGACGCTTGACTCCCCCTCTTTAATTGCTTCTGCTGCACTATAACCCAATAAACTTGAAGATGCAGGAAGGTGGCAAATTCATTAACCCCCATGAGCATAGATAAACGATGTGATTGGGGTGAATGAAAAAAGCCAAACGCACTTACCGTTTCAAAAATAAAGAGTATAAAAACACATCCTCATTTGAGGATGTGTTTTATCTTCCCCTCCATTGTAATTTAGAGGGGCCGCTGGCTTAATTTCTCCAAAATGAAGGGGATAGTATTACCAGTATCGTCAATATTTCTAAACGTCCCATCAACATGCCCACACTTAAAATCCATTTTGCAGCATTGGGTAAACTTGCAAAATTTCCTGTAGGACCTATTACCTCGCCCATCCCAGGGCCTACATTAGCTACCGCGGTGACAGCCCCTGTTATGGATGTAATAGGATCAATACCCATTAATCCAAGCAGGGCGGCAATAAAGACCATAGTTAAAAAATAAGTCAAGGTAAAGGCGACAACAGAGCTAATAATTGTGTCGCTAACACGTTGCTGGTTATAACGTTGAATAAACACACCTGAAGGGTGGCGCAATTGCATCATTTGTTTTTTTAATAATGAAAACGCGATTTGAAAACGGAAAATTTTCATCCCACCGGATGTTGAACCAGAACATGCACCCATCATTAAAATAAAGGCAAATAAAATGCTCGGAAAAGCGCCCCATGCGGTAAAATCATCCAGCGCAAACCCTGTTGTTGTGATAACTGAAACAATATTAAAAAATGAAATCCGAATGGCATCTGAAAGTGGGTAATCTAACTTATAAATAAGCCACAAGGCGATAAGTGAACTACTTAGAACAACAACGAAGATATAGCCTTGTACTTGGGCATCTTTACATAAAATACTTATATTTTTTTTAATACAATGAACAAGTAAAATAAAAGGAAGCCCCCCAATGAACATGAAAAGCGTTGCGACCCACTGGGCGTTATCTGAAAACGCGTTCATGGATGAATCGGTTGTGGAATACCCCCCGGTTGAAATCGTGGTTAAGGCATGATTTATCGCTTCAAAAGAATGCATCCCTGCTAATCTAAATGCCAAAAAACAAAGAAAAGTTAAAGCGAGATAAATAAGCAGAATATTAATCGCGACATTTTTGGTTTTAGGTGAACTTTTTTGAGACCAATCCGATGATTCCGTTTGAAAAAGCCGCATCCCCCCTACGTTTAACATTGGAAGGATGGCCACCGCCATCACAATAAAGCCTATACCGCCAATCCATTGTAAAATAGAGCGCCAAAGTAAAATACTCGGCGCCATATTATCAAGATGCGAAAGAATAGTTGAACCCGTTGTAGTAATGCCTGACATGGTCTCAAAATACGCATCCGTAAAATTAATATGATTGATAAAAATAAACGGCAATGCGCCCGCCGCGCTTGTTATACTCCACACTAACGTTGTCAGTAAAAACATATCCCTTACATTTAGTTTTTGTTTTTTTGTGCGTCCAATAGATAGAAAAATAAAAGAAAGAAGATGGGTTATTACCAATGCTTTAGTGAAATCTGAAAATCCTTCAGTTCTTGAAAAAAAAGCATATAAAGCAGGGATATACATAAAAAGAGCCAGTTTTGATAAAACAAGCCCTAGAATGAAAGAGATAAATTTAAAATTGATCATAATTGACAAAAAAGAGACATTAAGATTAAGAAAGGAAAAACAGATCATTTTTAGTGATACATACGTTTTTTAGCTGTGCATAAATACTATCGCCAACAGCAATGTCTAATTCATCCGCCGCCCAGCATGTTATATTCGCAAATACGATATGCTCACCGACTTTAAGTGAGAGAAGGCATTCGCTACTATCTGGCTTTTTCTCTATAGCAACAATAATAACGCTGAAAATATTACGAATACTTGAATCTGTTGGGTGAGTTTTTACAATTGAAATATCTTTAGCATAAATGCGTAAGCGTAATAAAGCGCCCAGTGCTTTATCTACAAAAGGCAGCCATAAATTTTGGCCAGATAAATCAACCTGAGTTAATTTATATTGGTGATCATGCGCGAGTAATTTCACTGTCACCAATGCACTTCGTGTTTGAGTGCCAAACCAAGGTTGAAGGAGGGTGTTATTCCAAACATCATACAGTGACCCTTTTGCTCGTACCTCTCCTTTTTCTATTAATAAAAGATGATCTGCAAGGTGTAATACTTCTTCTAACTGATGGCTGACATAAATAATAGGGATCTGCATTTTTGCCACAAGCTTTATTAAATAAGACAGCAATTCTTGTTTACGTGGCAAATCAAGCGCAGCGGTTGGCTCATCCATTAATAATAAACGGGGAGCTGCAAGCAAAGCACGCCCGATGGCAATACGCTGCTTCTCACCTCCTGATAATTGGTTTGGGTATCGATTAAGTAAATGATCAAGATCTAAAAGCTGAACCACTTCATTAAATAACACCTCTGAGTGAATAAGCTTTTTAGCTTTAGAGCCATAAAGTAGATTTTTTTTTGTATTCATATGGGGAAATAAACGTGCATCTTGAAACACATACCCTATGTTTCTTTGCTCGGGTGGGACGTTGATTTTCTTTTTATGATCAAAAATAACGAGATCGTCAATTTCAATATAGCCCTCATCGGGTGTACTTAAACCACTTATTGCATTGATAATGCTTGTTTTACCTGATCCAGAGCGTCCAAAAAACGCACAAATACCCACGGAGGGTATTTGAGTATTTATGTCTAAAACAAAGTGACCTAAACGTTGTTTTATATTAACTCTTATCATAATGCTTCTGTTCTTTTTTTCATATTTTGATTTATTTTCTCTGAACACCATAAAGAAGCCAATGCGAGTAAAATCGAAATAATACATAAACGTGTTGCGCTACTTTCTGCCCCTGGTGTTTCGATAAACGTGAACATAGCAAGGGGGATAGTCTGAGTTTGATCAGGAATATTAGAAACAAAAGTGATGGTTGCGCCAAATTCTCCTAAGCAGCGAGCAAAAGCCAGCACAATGCCCGATAAAATACCAGGAAGCATAAGAGGTAAACTAATGGTATAAAAAACCCGACAAGCAGAAGCGCCTAATGTGCGAGCAGCTTGCTCTAATTTTTCGTCAATTAATTCAATAGATAAGCGAATAGATCTTACCAGCAAGGGAAAAGACACCACCGCAGAAGCCAGCGCCGCCCCTTTCCAATTAAATGAAAAAGAAAGCCCAAAAACCTGATAAAAAAATTGCCCAATAGCCCCTTGTCTTCCCATAGAAATAAGCAGTAAATAACCAATTACAACTGGCGGTAATACGAGGGGAAGATGCAAAAAACCATCCAATAGGGATTTGCCCCAAAATTGTTTTTTCGCAAGCACCCAAGCAAAAAAAATCGCGAAAGGTAAGCTTGCAAGTACAGCAGTAAAAGCAATTTTTAAACTGAGTGAAATAATTGTTATTTCTTGAGGTGTTAACAGCATTAAGAAACTTCTTTTTCAGGATGGGGTATAAAAATAAACCCTAATTTTTCAAAAATACGTTTCGTATTTGAGCTTGCAAGATAATTAAAAAAATCCGTAGCAGAGGCATTGGCATTACGGGTTAAGGACTTAGAAAAAACAATTGCAGAGCCTGATCTCGCTGGAAAAATATGCTCTATTTTTACATTAACAGCATTTAACGCATCAGAATAATAAACAATGCCGGCATAAGCCTCATTTCTTTCTACAAGCACAAGTGCCGATCTCACGTTATGAGTAAAAGCAAAATGACCACTTAATCCAGTCCATAGCCCTAGTTTTTCTAACGCTTCTTTTGCATAAATACCAGCCGGTACATGGGTGGGATCGCCGATTGCAATACGGCTATTTTTTATAGTTTTTTTAATGCTATCTAATGTCAATTCTAACGGCGTTTTATTATCTTTATTTGAAATAAGCACCAATTTATTTTCAAGCCAAGCTGATACAGAGCTTTTTTTTAATACATTTTTCTGCGCAGCGTATTGCATCCATTTCTGATTAGCTGAAATATAAATATCAGCAGGGGCACCGTGAGTAAGTTGGCGCGCAAGGGAAGAAGATGCACCGTAGGACACATTGACTGTTTTGCCTGTGTCTTTTTTGTATTGGGAAATAATTTCGTTTAACCCAAGTGTCATAGAAGAGGCCGCAAATACCAGAACGTCGCGATCGGCATTTGCAACTGCAATATGTGAATGTAATAGCAATATAAAAAGTGAAAATAGACTCACTATTTTTTTAACATATGCTTTGAATTTTAATAAAAAATGACGAAAACCTATCAAAGCTAAATGAATAGATTTTACTGACATATGCCCTCACTATACCCAAGAGACTTGAAGATGCAGAAAGGCGGCAAATGGATTCATCCCTGTGAGCATAGATAAACTATGTGATGTGAGTGAATGAAAAAAGCCTATACATCTGCAGTTTCAAGAATGAAGGGGGTACATTGTTAAAAAATGAGTGTGCATCATATCAATTTTTTTATTTCAATCCATTTTTTAATATTTCCCCTTCATTCTTGAAACTGCAGATGCGTTGGTTTCTTGTACTTACCAACAAAATCACCTCATTTGTCTACACACCTCAGCCAGCTAGACTAATTGCCACTTCTTAGAGAGATTTTGAGCAAATTTGATGTAATAAAAACATGATTGTGACTAAAAAGTGTGATTTATGTTGCATTTTTCTGTCAATTGCCTATTCCTTAATAGTGAGCTTTAAGTAACACGCTCGTCATCTTGTGAATATAGGGGGCAACATGTTTTTACGCATCCTTTCGCTACTATTAATATTAATGATGATAGGATGTACTTCAAATAAGGCATCATTAGCTGTTAATGCGGATAAGAAATGGATATCGCACACTTTAGATAATGGACTTCAGTACCATCTTTATCCTACTGAAGGTGAGAAAGTTGAACTGCGATTAATTGTTAATGTTGGTAGCTTAAATGAGCAACCTCAAGAACGTGGATTTGCCCATTTTATTGAACACATGGCATTTAAAAGTACTCAACATTTCCCTGATGGTGTGTTATTTGATGATGTAGGGGATTTTGGTGTTGTTTTTGGTCCTGATCTTAATGGTGTAACAGATTATAGCCGCACTATTTATACGCTTTCTTTACCTAATAATGACAAACTAAATGACGCATTAGCTTGGTTTGTTGATATTCTGGACGGTATTCAATTTCCACCAGAGCAAGTTGATGTTGAAAGAGATGTTATTTTTGGTGAATGGCGCTTTGATGATAAAGAATCAAAAGCTTGGTCTATGCAGCTTTATGAAGCATTGTTAGAAAACACGCCTTATGCGAATAAAGACCCCATCGGAGAGGAAAAAAGTTTATCCAATGCTAATCCTCAAACATTGGCGGCCTTTTATAACAAATGGTATCAAACAGAAAGAGCACAATTAGTTGTTGTGGGTGAGTTTGAGCCAGAGAACATTGAAAAAAAAATAACGCGTTATTTTTCAAAAATAAAAAAGGCGCAAAAACACATAAATGCAACATTAGAAAAAAACGATATTTATACGCTTAAAGATCCCGTCTATTATCCCAAAACACTACAAGCAAAAAATGGGCAATCAGCTGCATTAGTGATGAATGTAGATTTAGGTCAATATTCACACCCTAAAACCTTAAATCAGCAGTCAGACCAATGGTTAGAATGGGTTGTTGTTGATGCAATTGAATCTCGATTACGTAATGAATTTGAAAGAAAAAATATCCCCATTCAATCTATTTCTAATAATTTTGCTTATTTACCCGGTTTAAATAGTTATGAGTTAATACTTGAATTTAATAATGAAAATCGTAAAAATATTCTTATTGAGTTGGCAAGTGGATTAGCCTCATTACGTGAACATGGTTTAAGCGAAAATGAATATTCCTTACTTATGGAACGTTTTGAATCAATGGGTTATTTTCTTTTCAATACCCAAGCAGAAGAGATTGCAGAAAGCGCCGTTTATTCACTTTTTTTTAATACATTGCCTCAAGATGATGCACAGCTAAGCCAAAATTATGCCCACTTTTTAAAAACAACGAATAGAAAAAAAATCAATAAAGCGCTCACTCAATTTTTATCAAATGATAATAAATCCCTAACTTTCATCTTCAATCAAGATGAAAAAGATAATGATATTAAAGCATTAAATGCTATTTTTTTTACTGGTTTAAAACAAGAGGGTAAAATGCTTAACCATAAAAAAATCGCCTTCTTATTACCAAAACCCAACCTTATGAATGTAAAAGAAGCGAAAGTTGATAAACGCGGCGATCATTTGTATGAATGGGAATTAGAAAATGGTTTACATATCCAATTTTATCAAATGGATGATATGACACAAACGACGCATGTGCGTTTGCGTGCAAAGGGAGGGATTGCGGCTTTAACACTAAAAGAAAGAGCCGCTCTTGATATGCTTTATCAAACATATGTAAATGGAAAAATGAATGATATTAATGCATTTGATTTTTTTAAAGCACTTAAAAGAGCGGGGATTTATATAGAGCCCGCAGTATATAGTAGCTCTCATGATTTCTCTATCACAAGCCCCAGTGATAAAATCACAGAAGCTTTAAATGCATTTAGTTATGTTATAGAAAACGTTGAACCAAGCAACCTTGCTTTTGAGCAAGAAAAAGTGCGCATAATAAATGCATTGAAAAAAATGACCCATTCCCCTCACGAGCAATTTCAGCGTTCTGTAAAAAACATGGTGTATTCTGAAAATTCTTATGATCGCCCAATAACACAAGAAATATATGAAGATGTAACCTTTGAAGATGTTCAAAATGTATATGATAAATTGTTTTCAGATCTAGGCAATTTCAGTTTATATGTTGTGTCAGAGCAGCCGTTAAATAAAATGAAATTTTTGGTTTCGGGGTATTTGAGCCACTTATCTTTAACACGAGAAGAAACATTACCAAATGAAGCGATATTTAATCAAAGTGGGGGGGAATTAATTCAGCATCAATCACCTGAATATCGTACTTTTATTGAAAAATTACATATCACCGAAGTCGGTAAAAGAAATGTGAATGCTTTATTTATTGAAGAGATGACAAACCGTGTGTTACAAAAACGATATACAAACATTATGCGAGAAGAATATGGGTTTGATTACGATCCACAAGTGTATTCTTGGGGACGTGATGGCGATGATATTTATGTGACAAAAGTAACCGCTTTAATATCGCCAGAGAAAGAAGCGCAATTGATATCTATATGGCCCTCTATTGTTTCTGCTTTGTCAAAATCGATTACAAAAAAAGAAAAAAAGCTTGCCCAAAGCCAATTTGAACGTGATTTACTCACTATTCGCTCAAATGGACAATACATGGTTGCCGCCTTAGCGCGATATGGTACTTGGGGTTATGATCAACAGGCTTTATTAGAGCCTAAACATGTTTTAAACAATATTGATAATCAAAAATTAGATGAGCTTACTCAATCTATTTTTAATCATTCTGTAAGTTTTAAAAGTGTGTTACGTCCACAAAAAAACAAAATTAAGTCATCATCTTTTCAAATTGATATTGGTAGCCAGCTCTAGATTATATACCCAAGATATGTGACGTTGCAGGGAGTCGGCAAGTACATTTCCCCCATGTATACCCTTCATCCTTGAAGTTGCAGATGTGTTGGCGGCGCGAATTCAAAGATGAAGGGTATAAACGATGTAATTCAGGTGAATGAACTTAAGCCAACGCATCTGCGGTTTTAAAGGTGCATTGAATAATAGAAAAAATATTCAATAACTTAAAGTTGATTGAGTATTTTAAATTTAGTGATGGATAAAAAATAGATTCATTATTAAATGTTACGGTTTTTTAATGAGCAAAGCGATATATGTTAATGTTTCATCAGAATAAACAATATGACAATAAAAGCGTTTATTTTCTGCAATTGTTTTAATTGTACTAATACCGATATCAAACCAAGGTTCTTGCTCTGAGCTATATCCATCGAATTCAATACTTATTCTTTTTGTTCTATATCCTTCAAAAATCAAATCATTTGAGCTTAAAATTAAGCGCCCATTAGGCAATAAATAACGTTGTGCTAAATCAAGGAAATGGATGAAATTATTAATTGTACCTAAACGTCCAATACTTGTATTAAGGGCGAGCCACGTTTGCACTTGTTCAAAAGAGGTATGTTGTTCAAAAATATGACCGCAAATAATAGAGGAAAGCCCTCTTTGATGCATAATTGAGCAAGCCAAAGGCGATGTTTCTAATGAACATACCTCCATTCCTTTTGCTATTAAATAAAGCGAATGCTCTCCACTACTCGCATCGATATTTAGCACACTATTTTGACAATACGATAAGGCAATTTTATCTGTTACAACATCATCAGGGCATTTAAAAAAATTAGCCGTTGGAATGATAGATGTAACATTGTCTTCCCTTACAATTAGCTCTCCAAATTTATTACCGTTATAGTAGCTGGCAAGTGCAGTTCCAAAAATATCAACAACACTTTGCATATAAAACCTCACTGCATTCTTCTTATAAGATCCTATACAAAATGCGCGAGATCTTTCGTCTTATTTATTCAACAAAGAGACATATACCCGCAATACTTGAAGATGCAGGAAGGCGGCAAACGAATTTATCCCGATGAGCATAGATAAACGATGTGGTTAGGCTGCGTTCGGGCCGCCAACGCATCTTCAGTTTCAAGGATGAAGGGCATAACATCTTTCTTGGTTAAAGCTGGATTTATTTTTTGCTGTGGTATTTTGAGATCTTAGGATTGTAAATATTACTTACAACTCTAAATATTTTTAATGCGATTAAAAATTACACTCATATTTGTTAAGGCTATCTAATCAACAATATTAAGCTTACGATTAACTTGAAAATATTATAATGCACTAATATTCTTTAGAGATCTAACGATTGGAGGCGTTATGGAAATTGATCTAAAGAAACAACAAGAGCAAAATGCTTTAACGAATAAGAAATCATTTTCTTCTCTTGTATTTAGAGCACCAAATAAAGAAGATGGCGCGGCGGTGTATGATTTAGTCGCTCATTGCCCTCCATTAGATAAAAATTCTATGTATTGCAATTTTCTTCAAACATCACATTTTTACAACACATGCATCATCGCATTAGATGAAAATAAAGCAGTGGGGTTTATTTCGGCTTATTTACGCCCTGATGATGAAGATATTTTATTTATTTGGCAGGTTGCTGTTGATAATAATTTTCGAGGCAGAGGGCTTGCGTATTCAATGCTGATGAATTTATTAGCTCGCAATGAGTTTAAACAGCTAAAAGCCATTGAAACCACGATAACTAAAGAAAACAAAGGCTCTTGGAAGTTATTTGAAAAAATAGAAGCCCAGAGCCTTACCCAAGCTAATATCAGTATCTTTTTAGATAAGGTATTACATTTTAAAAAATCACATGAAACTGAATATCTTTATCATATTCCATTAATTCAATAAATATACATACCCAAGATACTTGAAGATGGCACACAGGTTCATCCCTATGCGCATAGATAAGCGATGTATACCCAATAAACTTGAAGATACAAAAAGGCGGCAAATAAATGAGTCCCCATGAGCATAGATAAACGATGTGATTGGGGTGAATGAAAGCAGCTAACGCATCTGCAACTTCAAGGATGAAGGGTATAGAGTGAATTCGAGCCGTCAACGCATCTGCCGTTTCAAGGATAAAGGGTATAAACACGGATTGTATATGACTATTTTTAAACAACTTGAATCAAATGTTCGTTCTTATTCAAATAATTTCCCCGTTATTTTTTCATCTGCAAAAGGGTGCTGGTTAAAAACTGAATCGGGTAAAAAGTATCTTGATTTCTTATCTGGGGCAGGGTCGCTCAATTATGGGCATAATAACTCGGTATTAAAAAAAGCACTGGTTAATTATATTTTAGAAGACGGTATAACGCATGGATTAGACATGCATACAGAAGCGAAAGCTGATTTTTTATTGGCATTAAAAACATATATATTTGAGCCGAGAGGCTTAAATTATAAAGTGCAATTTACAGGCCCAACAGGGGCGAATGCGGTAGAAGCGGCTTTGAAATTAGCACGAAAAGTAACAGGGCGTTCAAATATAGTGGCTTTTACAAATGGTTTTCATGGCTGCTCACTCGGTGCACTGGCTGCAACGGGAAATCAACATCATCGCGGGGGAGCCGGCACACCTTTAACAAATATAACCCGAATACCTTATGAAAATTATGCTAATAATGTGGATGGATTAGCCTTGTTTGAAACGATGCTATCAGACAGCTCAAGTGGGTTAGATAAGCCTGCGGCGGTTTTACTTGAAGTTGTTCAAGGTGAGGGAGGGCTTAATACCGCTTCTGATAAATGGTTACAACGGTTAGAAAAAATCTGCCAGAAAAATAAAATCCTTATCATTGTGGATGATATTCAAGCCGGTTGTGGGCGTACAGGTAGCTTTTTTAGTTTTGAATCCTCAGGAATAACCCCTGATATTGTGACTTTATCAAAATCTATCTCAGGATATGGTTTACCCATGGCACTTGTTTTACTTAAACCTGAGTTAGATAAATGGAAACCAGGTGAGCACAACGGTACGTTTCGGGGAAATAACCATGCTTTTATTACAGCCACAAAAACCTTAGAAACGTATTGGAAAAATGATTTATTCGAAAAAAGTATTAAAGCCCGATCTTCTCAATTACATCTTGCTATTAATCGAATAGCAACACAATACCCTGACATCTTCGTTGGTTTAAAAGGGCGAGGTTTAATGAAGGGGATTGAATGTAAAAATGGGAGTACAGCAAATAAAATCACCCAAGCTTGTTTTTTAATGGGAATGATCATTGAAACAGCAGGCCCTTCTGATGAGATAGTGAAATTTTTCTGTCCATTGACAATAAATGAAAGCGAGTTAAATCAAGGGATTAAAATTTTTGAAAACGCTGCTTTTAATGTAAATCAAGATATTGCAAAACAAAATGAGATGAAAAAGAAGGAAGTGGCATGATAGTTAGAACATTAAATCAATGTATTAATAGCGAACGTCGGGTTGTTTCTAAAACATGGGAAAGCGTACGCTTGCTATTAAAAGAAGATCAAATGGGATTTTCATTTCATATCACGACTATCTATAAAAACACCCAAACTCATATACATTATAAAAACCATTTTGAGTCTGTTTATTGTATTTCAGGGGAAGGAGAAATAGAAATTGCAGGAGGGGAAACCTACCCAATAAAAGCCGGCACTTTATATATATTAGATAAGCATGATGAGCATTATTTACGGGCTTATAAAGAGCAAGATATGATCATGGCGTGTGTGTTTAACCCACCAATCACAGGACAAGAAGTGCATGATAAAGATGGTGTGTATCCACTTTTGGACTGATGGATATTTACGACATAAAAAAAACCTCGGTTTAAATATCGAGGTTTTTTATGTCTAAAAAACGACTATTAAAATGACTTAGGTATAGAGCGGCTTTTTAATTCAAAAATTAATTTTTCAGCACTGCACTCAAATTTAAATTTCACAATAAGCGGGTCTAAAGACAGAGCTTCGGCTTCGTTTAAATCATGAATAACGTTTTTATTTACTTCAGTTGCAAGGGTTAAATAGCGTTGAAACTCAGCCAATGCAAGCTCTTTTGATGATGCGAAAATATTAACATCAGCCACATCATCGCCTTCGGCTATCATAAAACCCATTTCAGCGGTTACACCGCAAGCATCACAGACTTGGTATTCTTCTTGGCTCATGTTTTTATCTCTTTATGATTATCATTATGTACTTATACCCTTTATCCTTGAAACTGTAGATGTGTTGGCGGGGCAAATTCACCCCAATCACATCGTTTATCTATGCTCATGGGGATTAATGAAATTGCCGCCTTCCTGCATCTTCAAGTTTATTGGATATATATTCTAAATGATGAGCCGTATTCTCATTAATAAGAATAAAGAAAGTAGCTAAGATAAAATAAGCTGAATTAGCCTTATCGAGTGAGCAAAGTATGGATTTACGTAATGACTTCGGTGAAGAAATGCACCTTGATGATGACACAACCCTTAAAGAGTTGGTTGATATGGGTATGCTTGTAGTGCTAGGAGACACCTCTGATCCAATGGATATTTGTTGGGTGCAAGTGCAAGAAGAATCAGCAAAATATACCCAAGATACGTGAAGATGTAGCAAGGAAGATAAAGGAGGTAAAAATTTTCACCTATGAGCATAGATAAACGATGTGATGAGGGGAAATTTGAGCCGACAGTGCATCTGCAGTTTCAAGGATGAAGAATATAGGACAAGGTTGATGATCTTGTCCTATTTTATTGGGTATCATTTAAAAATTAATTCATTATTTATATTTTTTTCAATTTTTCTTTTTTGTTAA
>JACLAC010000266.1_pt1 | contig 16235 bp, 13 predicted proteins | sample 8027881 | NCBI WGS metagenome assembly JACLAC01 (sample SAMN15725517, study PRJNA655200) | protist metagenome | isolation source: fluorescence activated cell sorting (FACS) single amplified genomes of... | place: Spain: Blaines Bay Microbial Observatory, Mediterranean Sea | collected 2016-01-19
AAATCAACATAAAATAGTAGGTATACAGCAGGTCTTAAAATTGAAAAATGTCACATAGGGTGAAATGTTAAAACCAACAGTATAAAAAAGGAATTATAGTACAACAATGGTAGCCTTCCGCTATTTACGATTTTAGCACTCATTTCTAAATATTAGTGAAATTTGTAGAGAGGATCCGATCTAGAAATTTGTGCTAAATTTATTGACTTTACAAACATTGCCAGGATTGCAGCAAATATACAAAAATCACCTCATCCTAACTCACACCCCTTAAAAAACAAATGTAGGGCCCTCGCCGTACGGCATTTTTTTATTTATTACGATGAAATAGAGTTGTTGAGATATACAGTACCAACAGAGGTAGCTCTAGTTAGTACTATACTCTTTATTGTTTTGTGTAGTAAATATATTATTAGTATTAAATATACTGTATGTAATAAACTTACTCTTCTTTCTTTTATATCATGTATAAATCAGATATTTTGATTTTTTTGATTGAAAAGTACAAACAAATATATAATATAAAGAAAAAAAGTGTAAATAGCATAGTTAAAATGTCGTCAACACCTTCAAATGGCAACAAAAATGTAAAAAAAAAAGTAACAAAAAGACGTGCGTTACATGAACCAAAACAAAAAACTGATCCTAATTTTAGAAGACCCAGAGTTTATTGGGTACCAAAAGATAAAAATGGGCCAGGAAGATGGGTCAGACCTAAAGCATCAGATATGAATCCAAATACTTTAGAGCGATTGACTAGGAGAAAGAAAGCAGCTGCTAAAAAACAGGCTGGTTCCTCTGCAACGGGCAGGTATCTATTACCTGGGGGTGGTCGGTTTAGCCTTGCAAAACCAAAAGGTGAATTCGATTGGGTAGTCTCACGTGCTAAACAAACTCCTGGACCAAATCAATACAATGTTAAAGTAAACGAATGGGGAACTGGTGGTATTAAAATCAGTGATGCAAATCCTAAGAGTGAAATCGAATGGGTAATATATAGAGCAAAAAACATTCCTGCACCTAATGAATACGGGTTGATAAAAATGCCAGGTCCGTCTGGAGGGCAGTTTTCAACTGCTTTTCCACTAACAGAATTAGATTTAACTATTTTAAGGGCGAACGATACACCAGGACCTAACGAATATGAGATTGATTTATGCCCTACAGGTGTATCGAAACAAAGTTCAAATTGGATCAAACAAGCATTGTCAGAAAGGAAAACAACTACCAAAAGAAAGAAAAAGTGAAATGAAATTATATGTAAACTATGTGAGAAAGAATTTTTGCTACGAACGACGTAGAACTTTTTAATTTTTTGTGTGTGCGTGTGTGATATAAAAAATGAAAAAATATTTTTGTTTTATTTTTATTTTTTACTCTGATCAGTAGTCCAGGTAGTATTCATGAAAGTTATAAAAAAAAAACAAATAAAATTACATCCGAATTTTTAATATCATAAAATATTAAAATATTTTATATCAATACATATCTCTCTTTTTACTTCTTTTTCTTTTTCTTTCCTTTTTTACCTTTTTTACCACCACCACCAGCACGATTTAATTCATTAAATAATCCAGATGGTTGTTTAGTATAAATTTGCACAGTTTTTAAATTTTTATTTGCATCTTTTGCTAATGCAGGGGCTAATACACTACAACCTTCAGAACCAATTGGATTGTCACTGAAATAAAATGCTTCCAATGTCTCATTTGCATCCAATCCAGAACGTAAAACTTCTAATTCTTCCAAATTATCTTGAGATATACAATTATCTTGTAAACTTAATGATGCTAATTTTGAATTTTTACCTAACGCTTTTGCAATATACACTAATCCTTGGCCACCAATTTTATTTCCACGAAGACTTATTTTCTCAATTTCAGTACGTCCATATCCCATGACTTGGGCAATACCCTTAGCACCTTTAGGGCCTATGTCACAATATTCAAGCTCAATTCTTTTTATCGTAGAATTGGTCCTCAAACCACGGCATAATGCATCACATCCATCATCGCCTATTGTACTATCATATTGTAGATATAACGTCTTTAGCGTGACATTGCAACCGAAACTAAGTGCAGAGCCGAGTGCTTTACACCCACGCACGCCAATTTTACTATCCATCATTCTTAAACATTGAATGGTTTGCGCTTCGCCGCCTAGTCGTAATAATTCTGCAACTGATACACAACCATCTGGACCAGCATTAGACCTACCAAAATGTAAAGAGGTATAATGTTCAAACGAACGTGGTGGTTTAAAATCAGGGTGTTTCCCCAATAAAGCTGCACATATTGCACGTACACCAGCAGGTCCAATTTCATCATCTACTACCATCTTTGTCTTATCAGGATTTTCTTCATTATTTAGTTGTTGCACTACTGTATCACAAGATGGTGCACCAAATAGTTTACATGCTTTTTTATAATTTGCTATAAATTCTTCCGGCGTTACTGGTTCTACTACTGGGCCTTTCGCTGCTTTTTTTTTATCGCCGCCTTTTTTTCCCATCTTTCTTTTATATGTATTATATATATACCGCTATGTAATTACTTTTCTTTTTTAATATCGATTTAGAACGTTGCTTTGATATATATCTACAACTTTACCTTTTTTCATTTTCTAAGTTTTATTATTTATTATTATTTCATTTTTAACGTACAACTCAACAACGGTTGTTGTGCCATAGCCATGGATAGCGCGTTTTAGCTTTTGCAGTGTGCTATAGTGCTACTATAGTGGTTGTTTTAGCCTATTTAAGGTTGTTGTCATACCTAGCAAAGACCATAAAATTTATACTCGAATGGGTAATTAGAATAGCAGAAAAATACTAAAAATTAAAACTACTCATTCATATCTGATTTACACCTATCAAATGACACTCATTTATACTTGAAAGTCGAAATTAGAAGAATATTAACAAAATAAAATAATGATGTACCTTAAATCGCTTTTTTTTCAATCAAAAAAACACAAATAATTGTAATAATTTTTGCACATCATTTCAATATAATAATAATATAGAAATAAGCCGGTATATAATTAGTAATATATAGTTTTAGTTTGTCATTTAGATATGGATTTGATATATATGAATCATTCAACTTATAGATATTATTATTTTGGCAAATTATAATTCTTTTTTAAAAAAGATAGACAAATGGATAAATGGGAAAAAGTATTTAAATATGCTGTATATATGGCATACGAGATCGTTGGATACGCAAGGTGTCCGGACTCTGCAGCTTGGGAAAGAACTCCAATGAAAATGGTAAGTTTTAACAAGAGTTCATCAAAACATTTTTTATTTATACATAACTAACACACTATTTTCATATTACAGTTTAACTTAGTAGTGCCTGAAATGAGGCAACTGCGTAAGCAAGTCGATGTGTTAGGTGGGGGTATTCGTCAACCTGTCTCTTTGCATGTATTTGCTGGTGAGGATAATTTATTAGAAACTTGGAATGTACGGTTAACGCAACATGATCAAGCAACTGCAATGAAAAATCCGACGTATAATATGAGTAAAACATTATTGGAATTGTCCATATTTTTACGTTCTTTACAAAGTCTTGTAGGGGTATTACCTGCAAGTATCCGTTCAAATCGTCATCAAGGTGAATCATATAACATTACATTGTCGAAACCCGGTAAAAAATCTTTCAGGGATGATGCAATCGTTGTCAAATATCAATTTAAAAGTTTACATAGTATATTAGGAGTCTTTCAAGTAGAAGTCTTATATCGTAAAAATGTAATGGATGAACGAATGAATATACATACAATTAATGAAGCTATACCTTCGTCTAATAACAACAATATGAGTGGAAATGGAAACAATAACAATAATAATAATAGCAATCCTAATCTTGGAAAAACTGTTGTGAATGATAATTATATTCCAGGTCCTACACGTTTAACACGAGTTAAATCAGACCCGAGACAAATTCCAACAAATATTAATCTTAAACGAAATAGCACTGGTTCAAATTCATCCCCAAATAGTAGTGGAAGAGACGTTTTACTTGATATGCGTGTTCCAAATAATAAAAGTGATAATAGTCCTGTATATCCAAGCTCGTATGCTGAAGGTACTACAAGGCGTAGATTTGGTTCATTTGGTGATAGGTACGTACAATTATATATATATATATATATATATATATATGTACATATATTGAACTTTTTCCTTTATTTTTGAATTCCAAACTAACATTATATATATATAATATTACATTAACGCAACACATATACGAAATTAGTGGTGGTGCTGCATTTTCAGTTGGTACACCACCATTGCATCCATCAAGTTTAGGTAGTAATTATGGAAATAGAAGTACTAGTAATATGATGATGGGAAATAATCGTAGTCGAAGCAATAGCAATATTACTCAATTTAGTCCAGGCTCTGCAACTCCTCCGGCATTTGCTTCTGGTTCGTTTAAATCTGGAGTATCCCAATCGCCATTTAATAATACAACTATTACTGGTTCTAGCCCCCCATTTTCTGGTATGTATATGGCCAATCGTATGAATAAAAAAGGTGGTGCGACCAGTGTAACACCAGTTGGCATTAAAACTATAAAACCAACACCATCACCACCAACGTATTCATATTTTACATCACCGTACGCATCATTTATGTCTGGTAATAATTCTACCAACAATATGACTTCAAGTAATAATCTGAAGGTTGGGACTTCATCTGGTAGTAGCACTAATACTAGTCATAATAATAATAATAGCAACAACAATAACAACGACAATAGTCAGTCTGATAATAGAAATCAAAACTCGAGCAACCCGAATATCGGAGAAATGTCGTTACACTCTCCATGGGGCACCACATTAGGAGTAGTTGCAAAACGTGCTGGAAAAGAATGTCAGTATGGTGCAATAGATACAACATGGATTGCAGGGAGTAGTGTTTTTGATTTAATCTCTGAGGATCTTGAAAATACATCATCTAGTACTTTTGTTAAAGTAGACGAAAATGGGAAAAGGGTAAAAAAGAAGAAAGATAAGGAAAAGAAAATAGATGCAAATAATATTAATAGTAGTAGTAGTAGTGATAGTATTGACAACCAGAATAAAAGTAATAGTAATGTTGATATTGCAAATAGCAATATAAGAAGTGATACTATGAATAATAATAATGATGATGATGATGATGATAACAATAAGGAGGCGGAAGGCGAAGAGGAAGTTGATATTGATGTTGCTGCATTTGCCTGGTATGATAATGGTGATGATGTATTTTTCGCTGATGATGAAAACAAAGTTATTCCTACTTCATTAGATACATTAAATTTGATCTTAAAAGATCCTAGAGATATTTCAATAACAGATATGAAACCGATTAAACAAGTGATTGAAAATGCCACTGGTATTGTTGAAAATGCTAAACGTAGATTGCAAGAAAGAAAGTGAATATTTCGTACTATGATATATATTAATATATATATATGTACATATCATATGCATATCATATGATATCAGATATATATATATATATATATATGATATATATATGATATGATATTAGCTTATATATATATATATATATATATATAAAATGTATGAGTAAGAGAAAAACACATATATAAAATGTTCTCTTACTCATATATATCATATATATAAAAAATTCTCTTACTTTAAAATTTTAAAGATTTTATTTACTCATATATATATGTGTGTGTGTGGTAAAATATGAAAAATCAATCGGCAGAAATACTTAAAAATACGTACAATGTTAACGTAATATTGTTGCATTCCATTATGTGTAATATATTTTACGAATTTATAAAAATAAAAATATTTTTTTTTACATTTTTTTTGCACTCTCCCTCTACTACTATTCTGATATTAATTTTGTATTATTTTCATTATTATCCTCTTCATCACCTAATGGTGTATCAAAATATACATACGCAGTTTTATAAGCTTTCATACGTTTAATCATGTAGCCATCTCCTTTTGGCTTTGGAACCCGTTTCAAATGTCCATCGTAATTGACAGTATGGATCTTATTAATTTTAGGTAAATCATAAACTTTATCTAAATATTCCTTGATATCAAATTTTCCCATACTTGGATCAACTTTAAATTTTGCTTTTTTACCAGTAGGCAATTTTCCATTTGACGGCAACATTAATGATACTATATTTCGTGGCAATTTCACCCATCGCGACATTGTGTTTATCTTTACTTATGTATACGAGTGGAGGAGGAGGGTGGAACAACAACAATATGTAAATAAACTCTATTTATTTGTTCACACATATATCTGTATATAGATATATATAATACTTACTATTACTTCTACTACACTTCTTATTCTATTTGTTATAAAAATTTTATAAAAATCTAAAAATATATAATAATTCATAATTCATTTCTTCATTCTTCAGTTTGTGCAGCAGAGAGGATATTGGTTTGTGCATTTGAATCCTTACTTGCTGTATACTAGCTGAGCTTACTAGCCTAGATAGAGAGATAGAGAGATAGCTATACTGCTGTGGCTTCATAAATCCAATAAAGAAGCTGCGAGCTCCCAGAGCTGTTTTTTGTTCGATGAATCTCTATCAAATCCAACTATCCAAGTATGGCTCCTGGCATGTAATTGTAGTGTGATGAGTTTAGTTTTTTTTAAGGGATATGAATTATATATTTTTTGTTTTCCCCTACCATTTGAGTATTTTGCAAATATTCTAAGAAGCATACTTAAAAACGCGGTAAATTGTAAGCCGTGAAGAACACAAAAAAGAATGAATTTGTATCTCACAGATAGATAAATAGATAAATAGATAGATAGATAGATAGATAGATAGATAGATAGATGGATGGATACAGGGGATAGCTAAGATATAATAAAGAAAGAAGAAGGGAAAAAACACATCACATTAATAATAGCTAGTACCAGGAAAGGAAATTTCAAGTTTTCCTAACCGAAAAACTATGAATAATACTATCACGAGTGAACAACAAGATGGAAAAACAGTCAGAGCAAGTAAGAAACGACGTAATAATCCTAATATGAATACTACCTCTTCCGGGAAAAAAAAGAGAGGTACGAAAAAAAAAAAAAAACAACAGGATAATGACATTCAAGTTGATTTGACATTCATAGCGGATGATGTAACAGGTGATGACCTGTCAGGTTCAAGTAATAACAACCGTATTATTATTCAACCATCGTTATTATCAAACTTCAATTTTAATTCTTGTGCAACTGGTACAAAATTACGAGTAAAATTATCATATGCTGAGCACACGAACAACGGGCCTATAATGCGAGTAATATCATTATATGTAGTCACTGGTATACAAAATGGACCAATAGGGCTATATTATAATGGTACCAGCAATCTTGTTTCTGAAACAGCTTCTCTAAAAGTATTTCGTAGCTTAGATTGCAAAACAATGAGTGGTCAATATGTCATTTTATCTGAGGAGATACCATCCTCATTATTGCATGTATTTTCAGAAAAAATTATTTCACAAATTGATTATTTTATTGAATTCAGAGATTGTTGTCGTGGGGACAGCATTCGTATTCCACCATGTGTAGTCACATCGGTAGAAGATCATGCTTGTGGTAATACACAAGCACTAGGCTTAGAGCTATTGTCGTCGTTTGGTATTGAAGTAGTTTTATATTCAGGTTCTTTAATTACAAAAGAACAAGAACAAAATCAAAATCAAAATGATAATTTAATTGTTGTCAGCAGGAGTACCAACAACAACAACAACAACAACATTACTGCAAGTAATAACAACGGAATTGTTTCGTCACCTTCGGATTTTAACACAATAGATGATAGTGAGAATCGCAGTTTTAGATCATCATTTACAAATAGCACGGGATTCCGAAAGAAATTCAATAATTTCAAAACATTTCTTACGTCAGACTTAGCATTACAAGTTGATGCTTTTTCAATACCTCGTTATACTGTTTGCCAAGATTTTTCAAATCATATCGGTTTACACTATTCATACTTTAAAAATATCGAACAAATGATTTGGCGCTCATTATTGGCTGGGAGTATTGTTTTGAATGTTCCGCCAGGTATGGAGGAAGAACAAATAAATTCCATTTCATGTTCGGCATATGAACCATTTTCCCAAGATTTAGCAATGGAAAATAAATATCAGTTGGAAGAAGAAGAAGACGATGAGGATGCGAATGTGCCTAAAATATTTGAAAATCATCTCTACTCAACTAATCTATCAGACGAAGGAGTGGTTGAATTATTTATACAACCAGGTGAGATAGTGCGAAAAAACCAATTGTGTGCTTTGGTTCATTCAAATAATGATGCATGCTCTACTAAACGTATGTTATCGAGAATTGATGGTGTTGTTACAGCAGTCTCTGTCAAAACGCATTACGCATATGGTGAATTAATTGCATGTATATCAAAGGAGAAAAAAATAGTTGATAAAATGATAAGATCCAGCAGTACTACCAATGAACATGACATTGCCAATTCAACAAAGGAAACTGAAAATGAAATAAACGGACGAGAAAATGGAAATAGCAAGAATAGTATTGAAGAGAACGATCTTGTTGTAAATGGCGAAAGTGTTGAAGAGTCCTATGAAAGTGATGCAAGTGAAGAATTTTAAAACATGAACAATTTTTTAAAAATACATGTACGACTTCGTATGAATATAATATATATAAAAAAAAATACGAAGTTCGTATAAAAAATACTTTCTTCGTATTTTAAATTGGATCATTCCCCATAATCATTTAAACCATCTAATTGCCTCTCCTCTGCATCCTCTTCTTCTTCTGTGGATACAGGTGAGTAGCTATTTTCAACGTAACGCTTTCCTTTAAACTGCTTACCAGCATAAAATTTATAAAATAATATAGATGCTGTAAGCATCCAACAGAAAAACGATAACATGGCAATTGTTTCCCATTCTATTTTATCCATATACGATGGATTACTATCATTCACTGTTCCAAGACCAGCCACTATTACATTGTTAGCATTTCTATTCAATAATGTTTTCCGTGGAATTTTACAAAAATCAGGAAATACAGGTCCAACATTTAAGCCAATTTGCTGTTTTAGCAAACAAAGAGTTCTTCCCATTCTGGGTTTGTCTATTTCGTCTAACGATGCTGTAGCTTCTTTTCTAGACCATAATCGTTCAGCTGTGTAACGTAATGTATGAAAAAAGGTTAGATATTTTCTTTTATCTTAACTGTACAGTATATAATGTATTTCTACAGGGGAATCTTAGAATTTACTTACCAACAGCTGGCAATCTGGAAAATATTCGATGGTCTAGATTATCATCATCTGCATGCTCATCCCAACATGCAGCTTCACCACCGAGACTCAATGTACTGCTACTATCATCAATTGTTTGCTGGTACATTTTTTGCCATGATTGTGATAAATCATCTAAATAGTAACCAACACTTGACGTTGTTTGCAAGTTCCGCTGATGCGCTATATTAATTTGCGATGGCAACCAACCTCTCCACCATTGAACTACATGATCTTCAGTGAGATCTGTTATGCTTAAGGTATCATCCCAAACAATTGGCCTTTTGTTTTTTGTTTTTGCAAGTTTGAATATTTTTTTTGTAAAAATTCCTTGTAATTTTGAATGCCATGGTACGGAATTTCCAACTTTTTCATAATTTGCTTTCCATTTTTTAATTTGTTCATTTGTTTCCCAGCAATCAGCATTTACTTCGTCACCACCAAAGTGTATATAATTATCAGGAAACAAATCAAATATTTCATTTAATAGTGGTGTTAACAATTTTAAAATTTTTGGATGTAATGGATTTAGCGCAACCTTATCAACGCCGTGCTCCATCAATCTTTCATCTGCTTTTACTATATTTGGGCATCTGACAAGTAAACCAGTATCAGCAGCATCGATGCTAAGACCACCCCAGCTTCCTGTATGTGCGGGTAAATCAAATTCAGGTACGATACGAACACCGCGTTTCCCAGCATATTCTATAAAATCTTTGATTTCATCTCTTCTATAGACAGCATTTTTATCATCATATGCACCTTTTGCTGCCAAATTTGGATAGATTTTCGATTCGAATGGGAAGCTTTGTGAATCAACTATATGCCAATGGAAAACATTCAACTTTAATCTTTCCATGCCATCTACAACCTTTTTCAATCTGCTTAAAGGAATAAAATGTCTAGAAGTATCAACCATTAATCCTCGCCATTTAAACCTAGGCTTATCATGAATATAAATTGGTAAACCACCAAAGATAAACTTACCCGTATCAATATATTCCACGCTATATTGTAGAGACGATAGAGCACGTAACACGCCAACACAGCTACTTGCATTTATTTCCACTACTACATCCATATCCTTTCGATCTATAACCATGTTATACGACTCATCAACATGATTATCAGTAACAAAACAAGTTTTATCCATATTATCACCAATTTCCAGCAAATTGACTACTACTAGAGTATATTGAATTGGTAAATTTTTCAATTGTTTTGACCAGGTATCTTTAACATTTTTCCGCAAAGGTATGAAATGCATTCGTGTATATGGTACATCATTTACATCATAAACCGATAAGTGTGACTGCAGACGATCAAAAGCTTCGTTTATGACATTAGATACTTTTACATTTTTTACAGGTATACCAAAGTTGAGATTCAATTGTTTTGGACTTATTATTGCTATTTTTCCCCAACCTCCGCTTAACATTTCATTTCTATCAAATTTGCCGTTAGTGCAACTACAAATCATATTAAAATGGCTTTGGAGGACTTTTTATTGCAAGAGTTAACATTAGTATCTAATGGTGATATAATTTACACAAATAATGCTCTTAATAATGGTAATGGAGAAAATAGTAATGGAATGAAAAACAAAAACAATGATGATAGTGGTGGTAATAATAATAATCATGATGATGGTACCAAAAGTAGTAATGAAAAAAAATTAGAAGATAAATGGTCAAAAGCAATGGAAACCTTTTTAGATGATGATGAGGAGGAAGAAGAAGAAGAAAATGGTAATAGTAGTCCTCATAATCTAATTAAGAAGAAGAGTAATGCTATGTCGACTTTGTCTATTAAAGGTACTGGTTCACGAAAAAAGCGAAATGAGTTGCATGATATCACATTAATTGAAATGGTTGTTTCAATCAATAGCTCAGAAGCAGCATCGATCAAGACAAAGCAATTTTTAAAGTATGCTTTGCAAAAATTTCAAAACAATTTTGGAAAGGTAGAAAAATTAGATCCATTTAAACATGATCTGACAAATTTGGCATTACGATTTGATTCATTGGCTGATCATTCCATTGAATATGTTATTAATCGTTATATAGAACATGTAAAAGAAATATTAAGAAAAGAATTAGTCCAATTATCGTTTGATATAACAAGTGATGAACATCAATTTCGTCGTAGTAATGACGGATACGTCGATTCATTTTTAGCTTTATTGAATTCACCAGATGGATTAATAAAACGTTGTAAAAGATCATTATCGACACCAATGTTTGCATGTTTATTACAATGTTTTGCATATACATTATCTGGTATATTAATAAAAGTGTATAAAAGTAAAGCATATAATGAATTAGGTGCATTAATATTGCAAGCTGATTTAAGGAAAATGGTGGATGGTATGAATAATCTATTATTAGAAGGTTCCGTTCGTAGCCAAATGGAAGAATTGCAGGTATTTGTATGGTTATTAAATGTTGAACGGCCAGCAGATGTAAAAGATTCACCATTAATCAATAAATCATCCATGTCAAATATATTATCACCAACTGATATTGGTAAAATATTAAGTTTGCGAGTTGAAATTTCATTTTTAAAAGAGGTAGAGCGATTGTACCATGTAACTCCCAGTAATCTATCACATTCTCAAAACAAAAAGAATACTACAATGGCGACAAATAATAATGGTAATACTACTAATAATATTATTTCCAATGCTACCAACGCTATTACTTCTGGAGAGAATCTGATTAGTGCTGTAACTGGGGATACAATAAATGGTGTCCTTGATAGTATTGGTGGGTTTATGAGCATGTCATACGATGATTCGTAAAAAGGAGGTAAGAAAGGTACGTGTATTGCTTGGTTTGTACCAGTGTACGTCGATGTGTGTGCGAAGAGCGAAAGTGTATCATGTATATAAAAAATTCTCTTATTTATATATATATATATATGATATAATGATGGTTAAAATCTAAGTTATAATAATTTTACACTTCTCGTGTTAAAGTAATATGCTCAATACTCAATCGCAAGAATAATATGCTATCCTACTATAATGAAGCTCTCCTGACGTCGCCGCAAGTTCTCATGCGCCACCGCAAGCTAATACTCCATAAGCACAAGTAGGTCTGACTCCAGTATAACACACTCGATGAAAGTGGTGTGAATAGTCCATAGGTTTTCCAAAGTTTGGTGGTTTTGAATTCCCCAGGGGTGGATTCATAGGAACCATTGTCTTGGGTGACAATAGGTTGTGGTTACAATGCACAAAATTATCACGAGTTGGTAACGTTGACAAGTGATGAATCTTGGGTTTTTGCTCCCTGATGTTTTGTTGATTAGTCTGCACGTCTGGAGGTAAATTCTTCCCATCTGAAGTGTCTACTACAAAAGGAACTGTTTTCAAAGTTGATTTATCATTGTATACATCATAGGCCCTAGCCTGGTTAAATTTTAAAGTGATCGCCCGGTGACTATGATTTTGAATGATATCCTCTTTGGATAATAGTTTTTTGCAGCATACAGTATTCACATGATGAATCTTATTCTGTTGCGCATTCTTGGTATTTGTGTTTACGTAATAAAGAACGTCTGGTTTGGCCTTTTCATCAAAAAAGTTATTGTCATTATTCCTAATATCATGTTGCTCATAATAATTTGATAGAATGCCGGTGTTGTTTTGTTGGTTAGTCTGCACGTCTGGAGGTAAATTCTTCCCATCTGAAGTGTCTACTACAAAAGGAACTGTTTTCAAAGTTGATTTATCATTGTATACGTCATCGTCCCTAGCCTGGTTAAATTTTAAAGTGATCGCCCGGTGACTATGATTTTGAATGATATCCTCTTTGGATAATAGTTTTTTGCAGCATACAGTATTCACATGATGAATCTTATTCTGTTGCGCATTCTTGGTATTTGTGTTTACGTAATAAAGAACGTCTGGTTTGGCCTTTTCATCAAAAAAGTTATTGTCATTATTCCTAATATCATGCTGCTCATAATAATTTGATAGAATGCCGGTGTTGTTTTGTTGGTTAGTCTGCACGTCTGGAGGTAAATTCTTCCCATCTGGAGTGTCTACTACAAAAGGAACTGTTAGTTTTTTGCAGCATACAGTATTCACATGATAAATCTCATTCTGTTGCGCATTCTTGTTAACGTTCGTAACTATCTCAGGTTTGTTAGTCTTATTCCTAATATCTTTTGGATAGTACAATCGAAAATATTTAATACATGGAAATTGTCGTGTGCTACCATTACCATATACCTTCTGCTTATATCCTAACATGATTTCGACCTTGGGTGAAACGGTTGCCGTATCTTTGGACTTGGAAGAGGTTTTCCATCGCCTCCACCATGTAAGTATCTTCGCCGCTGGGATTGTACGGCGCAAAAAGTACCTGGCAATTCGTTTCATTCTCTGGTACTGGGTCATACGATAATCAGCATAAGTTATTCCTTTTACCTTTTTAAAATGCTTCCAAAACGATTCACTATAACGTTCATTATTGGACTTGTTCCAACGTCTCCACCATGTAAGGATCTTAGCTGCTGATGTATATCTAACATCGGTCCATCTTTCAAACTTGCAACGGTCTCTTCCAGCAATACGATCTAACTTGTCACAACCTTCGAATTTGTTCCTCGGTGCTCTACAGTTAGGATATGATATAATATATATTAAAACGTTCTCTTACTCATTATATATAATATGCATACGAGTATTATATACGAGCCGTAATTTTTATAAAATTTTGTATGTGACCATACCGCATAATTTATTTTATATATATATAATGGAGTAAAAATTTTAATTTACGCATAAATTATAATACCCTGGTACGAAGTATCATAAAGATGCCAAACCTACGCGTACTTGACCATATATCATTTTTTTCGAGATGGTTTCTTTTTTTTCATATCATTATTTGACATTGTTTTCAATCTTTCTTCTGGCTTAGGTTCTATTTCTTGTCTACACATTGGACATAAGCTACTACGCGGTAACCATGGACGTAAGCATTTGACATGAAACTGATGAAAACATTTTAAATCATATATTCTATCGCCAGTATTAATATTATCAAGACATACGCCACAGACATTATTTTGTGTATCTCCTTGAAACACAATAACTTTAAGGCTAGCAGCAATAGTTGGATTTAAACCATTAAATCCATGTTCTAGTGCTGTTGCAGTTAAAGCTTGTGCTCTACTATTCATATTAATGTTGACATTGGGATTTGTTCCCCTTGCTAAGTTGTTATTGTTGTTCGTAATATTACTGTTATTATTATTATTATTATTATTATCTAACTCTTCTAAATATGTATTATAATCTATTGACCACTGACGTTGCAAATTTGCTTCCATTTCTTCATCTTCATCTATCAAGTCATCCAATTCATCTTGGTCCAATCTTTCCCACTCATTTTCTAAATCAATGAAATTTAAATTATAACTGGATCTACCAGATGCAAACGTACGATTGCCTCCAGACATGATTGGTCTGTCATTAAATGAAGATGTATTATTATTGTTGTTATTATTACGAACTATGCGACGAGGACCACGGGGACGATAGTTATTATTATTATTCCTTGGACTTGTTACTGGTGATATATTAAATGGATTTCGACCATTATTATTGCCTCTTCTAAATGCCATTCTATTTCTTATTCATAAAAGGATTGGAAACGATGAACAAATAAATTTATTAAATTGATAAATCCAAACGCACACTGAGAGAGAGAGAGAAAGCATGAGAGAAAGCATGGAAAAAAAAAAAAGAGCGCGCAAGAAACGAAAACTACTCAAGTAACTCGTTATATTACATTTTCTAGTCAGGTACAGTACTGTACAATTAATAATAAATATAATAATAAAAATGATGTGTGTGTAATTAAGGATGTGTGTATGTGAGTACTTTGTTAATATTCTAATTTACACTTTCAAGTATAAATTATGGATCTTTTGATAGTGTGAGAAATTCTATTTTTAGATTTTTAGCAAAATACGTTGGAACGTTTTGCCAGCCCAGCCAGGTTTGCAATGGTAAAACGTTATATTTTATTATTATTTTTTCGCTAGAACATATATCTATATTACGGTGTAGAATTATAGAAAGGAAAAAGAATTATGTACTGGAAGGAAAGAAAAAACATTTGTCGTCTTCGGGTAATAATATTATATTAAGTGTAAATAAGATAAGATATTGTAATTAAAAATAAAAGTATATTATATATAAAATATCAATAAGACAAATGGCGGAAGCGGATAGTGAATATAATATACTGTCAAAACAGCAGCAGGAAAAATTGCACCAACAAAAGGTGCAAATGAGATTAAATAATGAAAAATATTTACGATCTCATCCTGAATTAAAAGCTTTAGTTTCTCTTTTTATGCGTACTTTACTAGAAGATAAACCTGAAAAACCTGAAATTTTTGCTGCTGAATTTTTTACACGTGCAGATGTAAAAGCTATAGTATTAAAGTCAATAGGAATGAAATAAAATATATATGGTATATATATTTATATATAAAACATTTCGTCGTATAACTGCTGGTGAAGCAGTTGGAAAAGCAGCTATGTTAGGTGATGACACAAAAGGATTTTACGAAATTATTGCTCTTCATATTATATATAATATATTATAATATATATATATATCATATATACGTGAATAATTTTACAACACTACATATGACGATTTTATATTTTTTCATGTCCACCAAGCAATTCAGCAACTGTCATTTTCCTTTTTTTCTTCTTTAATTCTCGTCGTCTTTTTCTCAATTTACGTTTCTTTTGACGCCTTTCTTCCTCTTCTTTTTTGATTTGTAATCTCTTTTTTTTCATTTCCTCGTCTTCTTCTATCTCTATTAATATTTCATTTCCATCATTTCCTCCATTTTTTAAATCTTTATCATCATTATAAATACTTGGACTCTTTGATGATCTATCAGCAGCAC
>JACLAC010010680.1_pt1 | contig 16233 bp, 9 predicted proteins | sample 8027881 | NCBI WGS metagenome assembly JACLAC01 (sample SAMN15725517, study PRJNA655200) | protist metagenome | isolation source: fluorescence activated cell sorting (FACS) single amplified genomes of... | place: Spain: Blaines Bay Microbial Observatory, Mediterranean Sea | collected 2016-01-19
CCACCCTTTGCTCTGTGTGGGCGTGCAGTATGGGAAGACTGCCCCTTCTCGTGCATGGCGTCTCCTTACAAGATCTTCTTTCCCTGATCCCACCGGTCGCTTTAAAGGAGGCGATGGATCAGCTACTAAGCATAAGAATTACGAAGGGTGAAATATGTACATGCGATTTTGACATTGACAATAACAACACCACCACATTGGCCACTCTACTACTACTCAATTATCATTCTCATTCTTCATATTATTTGTAGTCGGGTTGTTGCAATGATGATAATATGGAAAAAAAATATAATATATCGTATATATATATAGGCAATACAATACCATAATTTTCTACTAAGTTTAAGTACTTTTTAACCATTTCCAAATGCATAGATTATCGTAGGCTAATCATATAATAACACTACCAGAAGGCCATGTAATTCTAAAGTCGACTTCTTCATCATTCATTTTGCCCTCTTCTCGTGTGTGAGTGAATTAGAAAAGGCTTCATTGGTCAGCGACTCGTCGTCTATTTATTGTCCAACTACTTTGATAGTAGTGTCTAAGTGTGATTTGTTTACCTATCATCAGTCATCGATATCACTACTCTCTACTCTCATCATCATTCATTGTGTTGAGTGTTTACTATTATTATATTTATTGGCGACGCAATTATAGTTCATTCATTGTTAGTCGATATAGGAAGCAGAGTGATTGAGTATATAAAAAAATATAATAATCACCAATCACATCAGCAATAAAAATAATTAATAATAAAATGGGATGGAGATAATAATATTATTAAATGTGAGAGGACGAAGAAAAGAAGGATGAATGAATGATGGAGAGGGGAAATCCACACTCACTTCGCTTCTACCTCAGGCCAACAGGTATGCCTGTCTGCGCAAGGCATTCAACACCCGATCTTATTGTTGGGATCAATAGCTACTAAATGGCTAACCATCTTGGTGGTAAGCCTATCAGTGTGTCTGAAATCCGAAAGCTATGTGGGTACTTCAGGAAACTTTCAGGCCCAGAACTGCAAAGTGCAATAAGCTTAATATTTAAAGACCTGCCGGAGGGGAAAAGTCCACGGAAATATGCTATGCCAAGCGTACAGAAGGGTAAAATTTATACAATAGATTTCCAGAGTTTATCGTCGGACTCTTTGTCCATGCTGATTAAATTTTTCAACATACGTGCGTCCCAACTAGGTCTTAGCCAACCGTTCAGAAATGACTCCACGTACTTTACCGAAGAAGTAACCCCGGCTAGTAATAGCAGTAAAGCGCAACAGCAGCGAGCACAGAAAGATTCTATTCCACTACCACCTGTATCCCCGCCTAGTCAACGCGAACTTGAAAATGGATTATCGGGGCTATCTGCGCTAACTGGAATAAAAGCCGTCGACATGACAAAGGCTTCGCCAGAACAGCTAGGCCATGAAGGCGCACCGCCACTGTTAGGGAAACGTTCTAGGGACACAGAGAACGGGGTTGCAAAGGCTGCTACTTCTGTGAATACAGCGACTAAGCAAAAAGAGGAGATTCAACCCAGTATATCTGTTGAAACGAAAAAAGTGGAAACATCAATTAGTGAAAATGATACTAGCAAAGAGGAGCCGCAGCAAAAAAGGCAGAAAAGGGCACAAGAGGTGATTGACCCAAAGGTGAGCAGCGAGAAAGATAGCGACAAGACAATGGCGCAAACACAATCAGCTACAGCTACTTCAACAGAACCAACAACAGCACAAGCAACAGCTGCATCAACAGAACCAGACCCAATTCAGGTATCAACTGAAGAATCGGCCAAGGCAACAACCATAATGCCCGCCCAAGAGCCAGCAAAATCGCATTCGAAAGCGCCAGCTAAGGCGTCGACATTACCTGATAACAAGGATGTGCCTCAAGTGGAAAAACAAAGTGTGGTTGAAAAGAGTAATCCTGCTTCGGTTGAAAAAGAAGATCAGGCTAGTGGAGTAGCAGATGTCGTAGCTTCTGCTCCGAAAGTCAAAGGCGACAAAGGTAAGAATAGTAAAAAGTCGACTCTACATTATCCAAAAGAAGAGCTTACGTTGGGCGACAAGAAGTGGGCTGAAGTTTGCCTGAGTCAAATAAGAGCTCATCCCGCGGCTGACATTTTCTTGTTCCCCGTTCCAAAGACGGTTCCGAAATATTACGATATAATTAAGAACCCGATGGACTTAAAGACAATGGCAGAAAAACTCGAATCAAATAAGTACAAGGATAAGAATCAGTTTTTACAAGATTTGGATTTGATCGTAAAGAATTGTAAAACCTATAATAAACCTGGAAGTCCAATATATAAAATCTGCCTTGAATTTGCGGAGTATATCAAAGAATTCACGAACCCATCTGAAGTTGGTAAAGATACTGGCAGTGGTAGCAACGAACGCAGAAATGGTGAAAAGAAGGCGACGACGCCTGGGGGTAAGAAACGGAAACGACTGCTGGGTGGGGACTATGCGTGGTGCCTGATGGCAATTGAAACGCTAAAAATGCATGCTTTGGCTCTGCCATTTTATGAACCGGTGTCTAGATCTATTCCAAACTACCACAAGATCATAAAACGCCCAATGGACTTCACTACGATGACTCGTAAGTTCGAGCGTGGCAATTATGACAGTAAGGAGGCTTGTGTAAAAGAAATCCGGCAGATATTTGCAAACTGCAAATTGTTCAATAGCGAAGGTACACAACTGTATAAAGATGCGGTTGCAATGGAACGCGTATTAGAGCAACTGTTAGGAAACACCTCCTCCAGGAGAGGAGTGGCGACTTACTCAATGCCTCAGGACGAATACATTCAGTGCACAAATATATTGTACTATTTACGTATCCATGATCTTGCTGGGCCTTTCACTGCTCCAGTGGATCCTGGGTTGAAGGAGTATTTTAAGGTAGTTAAGAAACCCATAGACTTGTTGTCGATGGGAAGAAAGTTGCATGATGGCAAGTATTCTAGTAAAATAGATTTTCTTAAGGATGTAGATCAAATATTCATTAACTGCAAGTTGTTCAATAGCCCTGGCAGTGAGTTGTATGAAGATGGGATCAAGTTGGAGCAGTTTTATCAGGATTATATGAAGAAAACAGAAAGCAACTCTGGTAGTTCGACTAAATAGAAAAACGTGAAGTAACGCATATAACACTCTACCATACTTGTATGAAGAAAGTGGGTGAATACAGATTAGAGTTGGGGACGTCGTAAGCTCATTCGATTTAGTAGTGTTCCGCTGGTAATTTTGTAGAGCATGAGCTTTTTAATATATTTTTTTTAATTAAAATACTACTTTAATAAACTTAAAAGAAAATAAACTCCGTCACCACCTTCAATATATATATATATTTAAGTCCCTTTTAGGTTCGTTGGATAGTACAGCTGGATACTTAGTAACCTTAAAAATCATTTTTAAATTATTGATTAATATATTTTGTTGATAAAAATATTAATATCCGCGTATGGTCTTACTACAATTCAAAATGAATTAATATTGCTACTGATTGTAATCATACCCTTGTTGGTCATATTCGGCATAGTCCCCTTGACCATATTCATCATATGGCTGCTGGCCGTATTCATCGTATTGCTGTTGATCGTATTCATCGTATTGTTGCTGGTCGTATGCATCGTATTGTTGTTGGTCGTATTCATCGTATTGTTGTTGGTCGTATTCAGCATACTCCTGGCCATACTCGCCATAATCGTTGTTGCCCGTGGGGGGAACTTCTCCTCCCTGTTTTTCATATTGTTCCGCTTCGAATTGTTCCCGAAAAGCCCAACATTCTGGAATTTCCCAACGCTGCTCATGAGTTCGATAATTCAAATAATAAACGCTACCACTGCTCTCGTCGTACTCTTCTGTCCATAGTTTACATTCGCGCAGCATATCTTTTTGATGCTGGATCTTCTGCTTTCGCTCTTCGCGCCGCTTCGCTTCCACGCGATCAATATTGACGTTGACTCGTGTAAAAACATACTCTAAAATTTTTTCTGTTGCTTTTTGGCCTTGCTTGTGCCGCTCAATTTTATCAAGAGCACGTTGTGAATCCTCTTTCATCCGTTTCAACTTTTGCTCATGTCGCATTTTCTTGATGTGCTCTTTCTCCATTTGAATTTGCCTCGATCGCTCGAGCTCATCGTGTTTTCGCTTTTCTTCTGCGGCTTTCGCTCTTTCTTTTTCGCGTTTCTTAGCTTCTTTTAATTTCTTTCTTTGCAATTTCGCCTCTTCCTTCTTACGCTTTGTTTCGAGAAGCATCATCTCTTTATGACGTCTAGCTTCAATAGCATCTAGGCGCTTCCTCTCCTTCAAAGCGAGCTCCTTCTCGATTCTATTTTTTTCGTCTATTCTTGCCATGCGAAGTCTCTCTAACTCAGCCCGAAGCTTTGCCTCGTCTTCAGAATTGGAAAGATCTAAATAGTTTTGAACATCCTTGTTGAGTCGAATCATGATAACTTCATTGTTTGCTATAGCCTTTTCTGCATCTGTTACCTTCTGACGGCGTACAGAAGCTTTTGTAATGGCAGAGGTTCCATTTTGTATGGACTCTTTTATTTGACGATTATAACTTATTAAGGATTGGGCTTTCAATAGCTGGTGATAGATATCATAAAGCCAATTTGCCCTATCAAGCTTATGGAAAAAAATCTTTAACTTTTTTTCATTGGATTCAATTTGCTCCTTCAGAAATGGCGAAGGTATGCCTGTTTTTGAAGTCCTTGCACTATGATGTAGATCCTTGGCTTCTCTTTCTAAGTCCTTTATAGCAAATACACAATCGTGCGCCATATCGTTCGCTTCGATACTACGCTGGAAAAACTTCTGCATTCTGGCAATTGTTTCGTCATCAGAACCCTTCCAAACAAGTGATCGATTATTGTTGACGCCTAAAATTTTCCATGTGTTAAAGGGCTTGTCGCTTTCAAAGACTGTCTTGTCGTGTGTCGCGTTAGCACAATCCTCATCACATATGCGGCGTGTTTTAGCCTTTTTCCTGATATCAAATATTATTCTTTTCTCAGTGCGAGTGGCATTTTCTATATCTTTGAGGTCTATATTTTGACTTCTTGCTTCCGCCAGAGCTTCATTGTACCGTTCACATGCCAAGTTACGTCGGTGAAACGCTAGTTCCCAGGCTAAAATATAAAAATTGCCTTGGAAAGCTGATAACTGATCCCTCTCCGCTTGAATAAGATTTAGAGATGAAGTGCTATCTTTCTTATGTGCATTACTTTCAACAGGGCCGTGCATCTCTATTAGTTTTTCCTTGTATACATTTAAGCGATACGAAGCTTCCGACAATAAACCCTCAGACAGCGAAACATTGTACAGAAGTTCCGCTATTTTCTGCTTATTTTTTAACTCAGCTTGCTGCTCATCGCTCCATCGATGAAAGATTGCGTTAGCCGCATACCCATTTGGCAGTGAAGTTAAATCTTTGATGCGTCTGTTGATCGAATAAAGATACGATTTTGCAGCAAACTTTTGGACGTCACTTTTTGTCTGGGCAGTTCTGGCGTCTTCTTTTTTTCCTGGTTGTAAACGTGCGACGTTGCGCACATGTTTAATTGCGCCGTATGCTGTACCTGCTTTTGCTGCCGAAATATCTGCTAAATCCAACAGTTGTGTGTACTTTGACAATAAGTATGTAATCTCATCATCCTTATGGTTCTCTGTCTGGAAAAGCTTTGATTTATACTTCTCTGCTTCTAGTATATACTTTGCGCCCTCTAATGATGCAACTGCAGCCGCTTCAGTTGCATTTGCTATCTTTTTGTTTGAGCATAAAATATTCCATACATTTCTTTCCTCTTTCGTAAAAAAATCTAATGCGCTTTTATTTTCAAGATTTCTTAGCTCAGTTTCGCTGCGCCCTATCAATGGCTTAAGCTGCTTCATTTCTTTTAGGGCCTTTGTCAACTGATGCTGCATACTCATGAGATAATTGTTATGATTGAGCAAAATGATTCTGTTTTGAGCATCTTGCTTCGGATTGGAGCGACCGCTAAGCTTTGCTTTTTCCAATTCTTCGCTCAAGGCCTCAATCAAACTCCTATTTTCAGCAACCAAATTTCTTGTGTTAGCCGATTCTATTTTTAAATAGTTGTATCGACGCTTTAGAAAGTTTGCGTTTGTTAGCGCATCTTCGATGTCACCCTTTCTTTTATCAGTAGCCAACGTCGTCATGAACTCCATTTCCTCGTTAACACATCCTAGTAAGGTCTTTGCAGTATTGACTCCATCTTGACAATGCCTCACATTCAAATCGATTTGTTTCAGGGAATTCCGAAGGTTGTCATGCGCAGCCAAGTGACTTGTATCTTGTGCTTCCATGTTACTGAACTTGTCCAATTTAAACTGAATTGCTACATTTAGGGCGAGCATAGTCTTTTCTCTCGCTCGATCAATATTGCTTCTTCGACGGTAACTTTCTGAGAGCAACTTGGAGGCCTTCAATTCGCTTTCATATTGTAAGCGTAGTTTGTATTCTTTTTCGAACGTTAAGAATTCTTTTAATTCTATACAATAGGCATCTGCAGCAGCACGGGCAGCATTTGACCTAGCTGTTTGTAGCTCGCTGATTTTCATCGCTTGAAACATGTCATGCTTGCTGTTAATAGTTTGAAAACTTGTTGATGGCAACTCATAAGTTGGGTCAAAGTCATCGATGCAAGGCAACAAAACTTTAGATTTTGCCTCTGGAAGATTGATTTTCTCGATCGTGCCATAAACCTCCACATTTGCTCGAATCTTCGCAGCCCGTAATCGCGTTCCTAAATTCAGGGATTTATTATCCCTATCCTCTCTTGCCTTCAAATATAATTCGAGCTTCGCGTTCTGTTCCTTGTCATGCTGTCGCTTTTCTTGCAATAGCAGTTTATAGAGTTGGGTTATTTTTTCATCGGGTTCGTTTCTGTAAAAGCAGTGGCTCCGAAAACGTGTTAAGTCAGACGCTGGGTATTTTTTCAAGCAGCTTAAACAACGTTCGCGCAAATTTGTATTGTTTTTGTATTTTAAGTTATCTGTGGCCCCAATTAGTAATGCTTCGAATCCACCGGCTAGGAAAAAGCGAAATCTAGCTATCTGGCTTGGCCACCGTATCGTACACGTCGAAATGTAGTGCATAACATCCAAAGAGATTACGTGGATGGCTGTGGGCCTTGTTCCATTTGTCTCGACGGTTTTTCCAAGTAAGTTACGATTTATTTCATGGTCTTTTTTTCCATATTTACAAAAGCTATATAACCAGACGGCATCTTTGTCGCTTACATCAATACATATCGGTCTATTGTAAACAATGAAATCGTAAAATTTTGAAACAACATTTGATAGCAGGAGATCGTTTGTGCAGCGTTTCACGTATCCGACGTTCAACAGCGCGTAAATTGCGCACAGGGAAACAAAACGTTCAAAACGAGTGTTTGTGCTCGAGGGGCTATTATCAACCTTTTCTATATTTGCATAAGATAGTAAATACGGTGCCAATCGACCCCGTAACATAGTAGAAGCCCAATCTCTATGCGTTGATATGACAAGTGACGCAAGTACTGCTCCCACAACCATCTTTTCTTTTTTGGCGTGCTTACTGTACCTACCTTCGAACGCCTCACGGATTTTATCTAGCGCAGTCTTTGTCTCCCTTGCATTCATGTGATGTTGCATTTTATCTGCAAATCGTTTTGCATAAATGATTCCCTCATCACCAAGAAAAAAATCTTTTGGGCCACGCTTCTCACTTACGTTGGTACGGTCGTCGCTGCCTATGCCGGTGGCAATGCTGCTACCATCGTCTTCGTAAATAGACAAGTCAGTTTCGTCCAACTCTTCTTCCAAAATACCTCTACCTAGCCCGCCATCCATCTCGGGTGTCCCTAAATACCCCGAATCCGCTTCAGGCCCCTCCATTTGCCTCAACTGGCTGCTCTGTTTGTCCAGAACTTGAAAAATCTAGGAATACAGCATCTGCTTGTTGTCAGTGCGACAAGAAGATTCACTGTGATCCATAATAATAAATATAATAATAATATATGTTGTCATATTATAATATCATCATCATCCCTTCTTCTTCTTCTTTTATATATATATATGAATTATAATAATAATATATAATAATAATTGTAATAATAATTTAATATGTTGTTGTGCTGCGGCGATCCCCGTATATATAATAGTTGTAAAAACAATATAAGTAGTATACTACTACAACAGGACGAACGAAGAGACCTTCGTTTGCTTGCTGTTTTCTCCTCATTTATAATAACAAAAAGAAGAAGAATGACATACAGTAATAATAAATTACTACATACAGCAGAGTGAAAAAATAACGGATGATAAGATGCTGTCGCTGACAAAGGATGGTTGCATTGTTTTGGCATTGGATGATATGTCATTATTACTTGGTTTCTTACTTCTAATTCTAAATAAATAAATAAATTATTTTACAGCATTAGAATTCTTGTCCAAAAAAAGACAAAAAGAATAAGAAACTCAACTCATAACACTAAAAAAAAGATATTATTGATGATAGAAGAACACATCCATAATCTAAAAGTAAGATTGAACAGTGACATTCGTTCATTTCTAGTTGCGCATATTGTAACAAGTACGTATGCGTAAACAAACTGATCACAGATAGCAGATACGCGATTCTAACAAACAACAATCTATTCATCGTCGTTCTGAGGAGGGATATAAAAAATTATAGTATATGAGATTAGTAGGTAGGGGAATAAAAAATAAATATAAATTAGTAGTTGCTAGCAAGTAGATAGAAGAAGCATTCACAAAAAGACTACTCTGTTCCTATGATGGGCGTAGCAGATTATACAATAATATCAATAATGCGTTGTGGTAATTTATAGATACTATTTTATACATAAATATAATAAGTATAATAAGAAGAAGAAGAGATGCGCTGCTGGTGATGATGATGGTGGTGGTTGCGGCCGATGGTGAACGGATGATCCTATCGCCTAACTTTGGGCTGAGCCTCGGCCTCATTGGCTTGACATTGTGACACACTCGCAACGAACAGGCGTTTTCATAGTCAGGGAACGCAGGCTTTTTTTTAGTTTACCTTTTTGGGGCGAATTAGTTGTATCTAATAGAAAATGAGCAACCGAACATTGGTGTACTATGTTATTCCCGAAGACGACGACGACTTCGAGCACCCGAACGTTTTTGCCATTCATAAAGGTGTGAAGCAACTTACTATCAGGGATGTGGTGAGTGCATTTCCTTTGCCGGGTACTTATCACTTTAGGTTCAAAACAAATTTCATGAAAACTTTCGTGTGGGAAGATGGCGTCGATATGAACTCAGTCGTGCCAACCTACAAAGGTGTTGTTTCCTTAAAGGTTTCCCGTTTGAGGCCTATTGAAGGTAACCGTAGTGATAACAACCCTGCAGACGAGTATGTATATGTTGAAAATAAGACTCGCAACGTTAGTAGTAGTGATAGAAATAGTAACAGTAGTCGCGCGGAGAAAGAAAGAGAACCGACTGGCGGACAAATCAACAAAAATAATGCCAGTAGTGATGACGGGCCCCGACGCCGCAACTCAACAGATGACTTATTGGATGTGTTCAGTGACTTTCAGGACGGCAACGTAACTAGCGGTTTTGATTCTCAAGACCCTTTGACTGTTAACGCTTCTCGGTCGACATCAAGTGTTGTATCAGGTGGTGATCTTGATGACTTAGATTTTGGTACATCTCCCCCAACCACGCCAATGGAAACCACCAACTTACAGCCGGTTGGTCGCCATAGTTCAGCCCCAACTCAGATTGATACTAGCAAGAATAGCTTGGGTGGAAGATCATCGTCAAGTGTTTCGAACAAAACTAACTCGCCTCGGTCATCGTTGGTTGATGATCTGATTAGTGGGAATGGTTTTAAGCTTTAGCTATATTAAAGTGTAGCAACATACATGGATACACGCATATGCAGGCTCGAGCTTATTAAAATGCAATACATAAAATACGTATGCAGTAAAGTTTATATTTTGCAAGCGACAGGTTGAAAACCACCACGCAATATGTACTCTTTTGTAAGATTTGTTTTCGTGCAAAAAAACATCACATTCTACTTCCTGGAGAATCTAATAACATGGTAGTTTCAAAATCCTCTATTTGCGTGATTCGCTGTGCACGAAAAAAATGTACATTTTGGAATGAAACATCATATGTCTCTTCTCTTCTGCATCTTTCATAAATGCTCTTGTTGAATCCTATTGCGCTTCGAATCACACGACTTCCGCTACCTTTACAAAACGAACGTCGCGGGAAATTTGGTTCCTCTCGCGCTTTCAGCACTTCACAAGATAATTCAGTTACATTGGGTATATTTGACGTCCTCCGTACCACACAAGTGGTAAGATTAAATTTGGAAAAAAAATATAATTTTCATCAGCTATGCTTCAACGGCGTTTGGATTATTAATACTTAAATTCCTGATGCAGCAATCCTAATCCCTTCTTTTTTTTTTTAATCATCTCATTATATTTTATTATTATTATTATATTACTACTATCGACGAAAAAAAAAGAAGTACGTACTACTTACTATTATACTTCATTTCATCATTTTTGACTCTCCTTGTTGTCGTCCCCTATCTTTTCCAACATTAATATTTAAGCATATTAAATAATTTGATAGAAATACAAAAACAAAATATAATCATATATTATTGACATTTTCCGTCATAATTTACTATAATTCTCTAAACACTTAAACAAACTAAATGGTCTTCGTTACCAGTAGTATAGTATTTTGTATAGTTGGTTTTTGCTGGTGTTCTATCAGTCAAGTGAGGTCTTTTGGCGGCAGACATAGACAGGCTGCAGTAGTGTTTCATTGCCCCGCGCGTACTGTAACTGGTTTAAATTCCCTATGTGATATCCAAATTTGAATTTCAATGCAGAATTAGTAGAATAGAATGCAACACAAATTAATAATTAATACTAAATAAAAAAACAATAATGAACAGAGAAGGAGAAAGAACAATAATATCCCATACTCTACCAACATCATCAACATACCACTACTCAAGACGAGACTAAAAAATATAATAATAATAATAATAACAACAACAACAAGTGATGATGATGTGATTTATAATATGTTGTTGTTGTTGTAGTCGTAGTAAAAAGCAGCGATATGTTGGAGCTTGCGCCATTTCAATCGCATTCAATGAACCGTAGACGTTTAACAGTTCGGGTTTCGTGCTGAAAAAAACGTATATTTGCTCGCTTTTCCTTTTTTTACAAATCTAAAGTTATTTCATCAATGTCTGCTCTCGCATCAGGAGCAAAATCAAACAGTCAATCGGGATCCCCTTCTTTCCAAGAAAGTAAACCGAGAAAGGAAATGCTTCGTCGCTGTACTGCTATAGTTGCGGCAACTGCGGACAAAATGGGCATTGGCATGAACGGCTCGCTGCCATGGAAACTGCCCGGCGATATGAATTTTTTTCGAAAAACTACGAGCGCAGTGCAAAACGTGAATCACTTCAACGCGGTGGTCATGGGACGGAAGACTTGGGAGTCGATCCCCAAAAAGTTTCGACCACTGAGTGGCCGTGTTAATGTTGTCCTTAGCAAAGATGATGACGCACGGGAAAAGTATGATATTCCAGAGGAAGTGCTCCTTGCAAAGTCACTCGAAAAGGGTTTTAGTGAACTCAATGCAATACGCCACAAAACTCCCATCGAAACTGTGTATGTAATAGGAGGTGGTAAAATATACGAGGAAGCTATGAACAGAGGCTTGTGTGAACACATCTATTTGACCCGAATACACAAAGATGGCATTGAGTGCGACACGTTCTTCCCTGCAGTTACTGAGGAACGCTTTAAAATGGTTAGTCAAAGTCGTATGATGACAGAAAATGGAATTGATTACGAATTTTTAAAGTTTGAAGAAAAAGAACATGAAGAATTGCAATATTTGGACTTAATAAAAGATATATTAGCCAACGGTAACCACAGAATGGACCGTACTGGAACGGGTACCATTTCAAAGTTTGGTGCTACGATGCGATTTTCGCTACGAAATAATACGCTTCCTTTGTTAACCACAAAGCGTACATTCTGGCGTGGTGTTGCTGAAGAATTACTATGGTTTGTTTCTGGTAGTACTAACGCAAAATTACTGCAAGATAAAAACATTCATATTTGGGATGGAAATGGTTCCAGGGAATTCCTTGATTCGCGTGGCTTGACAGAAAATGAAGAGATGGACTTGGGTCCAGTATATGGATTTCAGTGGCGCCACTTCGGGGCTAAGTACAAGACTATGCATGACGACTACACAGGCGAAGGGGTAGACCAAATTGCAACGCTGATCAAAACCATTAAAACGAATCCAACAGATCGTAGAATGATCGTTAGCGCTTGGAATCCAGCAGCATTTCATTTGATGGCACTGCCACCATGTCATATGTTTGCTCAGTTCTACGTCGCAAATGGTGAATTATCGTGCCAGATGTACCAACGCAGTGCTGACATGGGTTTAGGCGTCCCATTCAATATTGCAAGCTATGCCTTGCTGACACACATGGTTGCGCATGTTACTGGATTGAAAGCTGGTGAGTTCGTACATGTTATTGGCGACGCGCACGTCTATAAGAACCACGTGGAGCCGTTAAAACCACAACTTGATCGCGTTCCACGCCCATTTCCAAAACTAAAATTCAAAAGGCAAGTGACCGACATTGATGATTTCAAGTATGAAGACTTCGAACTAATTGGATACAAACCCCACAAGTCGATCAAGATGAAAATGGCCGTCTAATAAGGGTGTGTCGTGATTAGCTATGATTTTATAATTTTCGGTGATCGCTTACCGGTGATTTAAAATATATAAAAACACACCTCTCTCTGTGTATTATTATTTTTCAAAATAATTTTTTGAGGTTACTAACTGACCAGATACACTATTTGAAGAACTCAAAGAGTACTACATTAATGTTAACTACTACAGTGAGATCGAAGTAGAGACGACACACGCAATTTCTAAAATATAATATTTAAAAAAAAAAGAATTTAACGCAAGTAACAACTCTTACATGTCTTGCAATAACTTCCATGCAACCGTGAAAACCATTGAATTAACCCCGTGGGAAACGATTCGAGTTTGAAGTCCTCTTAAAAATAAACCGTTCCAACCAAACAGTCCATCCTTTGCTTTGATCTCGGCAACTGCCTGCAAGTAGCCTACAGGTTCTTTAGCTGTTTGACGGTAAGTCTTAAGAACTCGGATACTGTTTGAACTTACATCAGACACAAAGGAGGCAGCTAAACCAATTCCAGCATTGCGCGTTAACTTCTTGTATAAAGGTGTTTCTGAGTCATTCCATGGTAAATATTCATTCAAATAGTTGTACGTTACAAACCAAGGCCAATGTCCCACCGCGGTTGCGCTTGCCTGCGCTAGACCTCCATGATATAGTGTTGACCACCCCCATAAGTTCGTGAGGCCTCTATTGGGATACTCTCTGACCTTCTTCAGTAAGTTTTTTACTCCTTCCTCGCCATGCACTTGCTTGTTTGTCTTCCAGGCATCCATAGGCATCAAAAAAATTCTTACCCCGCCGGCCGTGACAGATGCGGCCGCAGTTTGGATTGCAAGAGGTAGCGTGCTGTCTTTCATAAGTTCAATTATCCCAGCGTTTGCAAACGTATCCCCGAAGCGAGAGATCGGGCTGTTGATTAAAGCAGGTACCAAACCACGGTAAAATCGAGGTATTCCACCTTCTTTATACAACAACTTAATTGTCTGCACCATTCCACCACCGTTTGCCATTTGGTAATTCATAGTGGTTCGCATCCACATCAAGGCAAGTACATTGACACCTTGTGCTGCCGCACCTGTAAGGCCACCACGTAGTGCACGCTTCTTTGCCTTTTCGAAGGTAGACATTCCGTCTGCACCTTCCATTGGTTTCATGGTACCGCCGCCTCCCATTGTATGGTATTTTGTTAAGTTCTTAAATGTACGAGACCGTAAGTTTTGATCTAATTTATACGCATAAGTGCTGATCCGTTGCATGATGCTTGCTGTGGTGACATTGACATAGGCGCAGAGAGAAGAAACTTGCAGTGCGTAATCATAATAATAATTGATAAATTTAACAAACATAATAATAATAATAATAAAAATATTATACCATAATAAAAATAAAAAAATAATAACAAATAACAAATAATATTTTTTTTTACTACTACTACTTAAAGAGAGTGCATTAACAACATGCTGTGTTCTTCTAGTGGTTTCTTTTTTGTGTGGTGGTGAGATGCTGATTGTTGTTATATATTCATTCGTAATATTTTAGTAGAGGAGGATTTAAAACAAGATTTGACTTTGGGTCTTCCTGGTCTTTAATGTTCTCTTGTGTGATCATTTTGTTGTAGTAGTAAGAAGTGTACAAAACCGCAGTTGAAGAAGAAGAAAACGATGCCTCCAAGGAGCCGGCGGCTACTAAAGCGGAAGCAAGACAGAAAATCACCCAATAGAAAGAAGAAGTGAATGGCCATTATTCGGTACTATGTTGTCCTTCGATGCTTTTGTTCTACGTCGTCTTTCCACGTTGTCTCACTCACATTCGAACGGCGGAACAGTCGTGGGTACTCAGAATTGAAAGAAGGCATTCTGATGTTCTTCTTTTCAATGAGGCGTACTGTGGTCGCCTGAATGCTTGTGTGCCTTGTAAGAAGAAGCGCTCTTCTTGATAAATATTATGGACTTTTATCCATATTGATGGCGTGAAACAAAAAAAAGGCTGTAGGCTCTATTGCTAGGCTACGCTACACTAGTTTAACAAGCATGAAATTTCAGTTTTCATCATGATGGCTTGGTGATAGCTTTATCTACCCTACTATACGATGCGAGTATAGATTACATTATTCCGTTCTTCTTGTTGAGTGCTACGAAAGTATACTAAAATGTGGGATACGACCCAAATATAGTATTATAATATGATTGTAAGATAAGACTTCTAGTCTAATTTCGATTAAATATGGTGCACTTGTCTAGGCTCCTTTCATGTAGGCTACAAGTATAAGCTCCAGATTACATCGGGTGACGAGGAAAGCCTTCGGCTAAAAAAAAAGAGGGAAGTACATTCTTTGGTGGCCAGGCAGACGCTATGGATGCTTGGCTCGATCTACATACCGTTCTGTGTGAACTAAACTTCCTAACCGCGAAGAAAAATATGGTGGAACGAATGCACAAATTAATTTTCGTGATTGTATGCGGTCTTGTGGCAGGCGCCGCGACCGTGAAATCCGCAAGACTACGCACTGAGTCTGGCGTAACTTTGTATTTAAATAGTGGCTTGAAGCGTTCGTTTGCAAGTAGTATGGAAGCGATGAAGATGGGCATTAACCTTCAAACAAAGGTAGGACATCACCCAACCCTTGAAGAATGTCACAGAAACTGTGAACGTTCAAAAGGCTGCGGTGACGGGGGAGTATGTCTATGCGGGTGCTGTGGGGAAGGCGATGGTTGCTTCTGCTATTCCTGTGGACCCTTGGGAATGCCAATACACGAGTTTTCGCAACACAAGGGCGACGCGTTGGACGAGCCAGAAACCTGCAAAGGCAGCAAAGCCATGTGTGGCGATTCTGTGTTCGACCAAGCAGATCGTGAAGCGAAAAAGATGAAAGAAGAAGCCTTGAAGAAGAAAATTGCAGATGCTGTAGAGAAAGAAAGAATACAAGAAGAAAAAGGTAAGAGACTGGCAAAGGAAGAGGAGGCGGAGAAAAAGAAAAATGAGCAGTTGAAAAAACGCGCTGCCCAAGTTGCCAAATTTACTTCAGCTGGTGAAGAAGGGCATAAAAATGAATTAAAAGAAATAGAGAAGAAAGAGTCGGACACACTTGCGATGCTAAACACATGCAAAAGTAATTTGAATAATGCAAAGCAGGAACTTCAAATGAAGGAGGAAACTGCTCAGCAAAAAAGAGATGAAATTACTCAGTTGGAAGCAGAAGTCAAGGACCTTAAAGAAAGGATGGCCAAGCGTGAAGCAGAGGGCGAAAAGTTGAAAACTGACTTAAAAGCTTCCGTCGGCAAAAATAATGCACAAAAAGTGAAGGATATGAAAGAAAATGGACTAAAAAAGAATTAGAAGGGTGTATCGTACAATTTTATAAAAAGACTTCATGCATGTATGATATGAACACGTATAATTCTTTTTTCTAGAATAGATATGACTCGTAAAATATACG
>JACLAC010020281.1_pt1 | contig 16225 bp, 11 predicted proteins | sample 8027881 | NCBI WGS metagenome assembly JACLAC01 (sample SAMN15725517, study PRJNA655200) | protist metagenome | isolation source: fluorescence activated cell sorting (FACS) single amplified genomes of... | place: Spain: Blaines Bay Microbial Observatory, Mediterranean Sea | collected 2016-01-19
TGAGCTCTATGAAAATCTATACATAAGATTTCCGCCAACATTTCAGGGGAACACTCCTGGAAGATGTATTTTTCATTCAGGCGTTTCCCAAGAAGACTAGCCAATGAACGCAGTGTACTTACAGAAAGTTTTAACCCCGTTGAAGAAGAAATGCTGGCAAGGTTTTTCAAATGATCTTTGATACCGGATATTTCCTTTTTAAGCCCTTGAATCTCTTTCTGTATTTTCTCGAGCAATAATTCTGAGTCAGGTTTAAGCAGATAACCTCCTGCCAGGCTCTCAAAATCAAGCTCAAAGTCTTCTGTGATATTTTTGTTTATTTGCTTACAAAAATAAGATACTGACACAGTAAACCGTTTGAGATATGACCCTTCTGCTGCAAGAATATTCATAATTGTTCCATAAAGCATTGTGATTTTTTTGCCGGGACCTAAAACTCCTATGCCATTTGTTACTGGTTTTGGCTCTCCCCTATGCCAGCACATATTCTCAGGAAATGTGAGTCTTACATCATAAGCAGGCGTTGAACCATAATTTTTGATAGATATGCAGGCAAGGATGCTCTGTGAAAACTCATAATAAAGATCAAGGTTAAATGGTTTAATATGTACCCGGTTACGGACATCATTAATTTCATATTCTTCCATAGGTGCAGATTTGAAATTGTATCTTTTGTAATATCGTTTGTTTTGGTTGTCATAATGAGGTGCCTTAAGGCTGCGTGGGATCACCACAACATGTGCCCATCGATTGTCTTCAACTTCGATTTAAATAATCCTTAAGTCATCAATAATGGGCGAAATGTTGCTTACAATAATATCCTCAAGTCGCTCGCGGCTCATTTCACTGGTAAGGACACCATTATCAATTCCTGTTGGATAGTGTCCTGATTCACAAACACCGTAAACAAGCATCCCGCCAGTAGAATTTGCAAATGCAGATACATCTTTTGGAATTTCTTTGGTGTTATTCAAAGCTCTTTAATCTTTGTAATCCAGAGACACACCCTCCATTTTTTTATTTTCAACCATCCATTCCAAATCTTGTTTGGTTTCTGGAGCCTTCGTTTTTCCCCCAAGCGCTGTTCCCCCCCAAAGAACAAGATACGTTCAATATTTTAGGTCAGGGGGCTTGAAGCTACAAGGGAAAACTGGTCAGCCCAAGATTTCGGATGGCATGGTCTGCAGCGGCCCCCTTCTTCCCCGTTTCCAGTCATGTATGGTGGGCCACAGTTTGCTACATCACTTGCTGCTAAACCCGGTATGAGCCAGGGTGGAAATGTATATCAGGGTACGCACCCTTACGTTTCTTCTTTGCTGCGGGGCTCCGGGATTAGTGTCAGATTAGTGGTGGTGTTCCTTGCTTTCGCTTAAGTGCCGCTCGTCTGTTCTCACCTTCCAGTTCCTTTTCGAGAGCCTGCGCACAATCCGTCGAGTCTTTTTTTACCACAAATTTCAATATCATTAAATGCGGGGCGCCGTCCTTACAGCGCCCCGCGATGATTCATGGCCTGTAGGTGAGGGTAAGGCCGAAGACCTGGGGGGCACCCGGTTCGGCCACCCACCCGGATGGGCTGAAACTCCCCGGAATGGCGATGGGAAAGTAGGCTTCGTCAAAGGCATTGTCGATCCAGAGCTCGAGGCCGATGCTGCGGCGTTCGATACCGACGCGGAAATTAGCCAGGGAATAGCTGTCCTGGCCCTCGCTGTTGGCCACGTTGTAGAACTGGTCGCCGGCCCCGATGAAATCGGCGCGGCCATAGAAATTGTAGGCACCAAAAATATGGTTGTCATACTGGAGTCCGAGGTTCCAATTTGCATCCGGTGCGGTGGGGAGGCTGTTACCCTGAGCGCTTTGGCCCGTGTTGGGATCGATATATTGGTCAAACTCCGCATCCACAAGACCCAATCCCCCGATGATTTTCCAACTGCTGTTCAGACGGGCGATGAACTCGAGTTCCAGGCCCTGGCTGCTTGCTTCACCGACGTTGTCCAGATGGAACCGGCCAGGAATGATGAGATTGGGAACGGAGAGTTGCATGTCTTCCCAATCCAGGGAGAAAAGGGTTGCGGCCAGGAAGAGGCGGTTTGCCATTAGGTTTGCCTTGAACCCGGCTTCGTAATTCCAACTGGTTTCGGGATCAACCTCGAAGGGGCCGGTAGTGGTGGTCGTGCGGCTATAACCGCCGGAGCGATAGCCCTTGGAAACACCGAGATGTCCGGAGAACCGGTTCCAGTGATGGGCCAGGGCGAAACGCGGAAGGAACTCATCGAAATCCTGGGCGAACTCCCTATCGGCCACATTAATGGGCGGCGGCAGGATCTGGGAGTTCAATAGCAGGTCCGTACCCTTGTCTTCCTGAACGAAGCGGGCGCCCAGGATCAGTTCGGTGTTGCCGAAGGTGAGGTTGCCCTGGCCAAAGATGCCGTAGCCGTCGTCGTCCAAGGTATAGGTCGCCGATTCCTTGAGGGAAAAGTTCTGCTGGATCAGGGTTGGTCGCAATTCGTTGGATGAGGTGTGGGTGAATTCGGAGGCGTAGAAGGAAGCGCCCAGCACCCATTGCAGTTCCATTCCACCCAATTGGATGGGTTCCGAAGAGCTGAAGCGCAATTCGAAATAGGATTGCTCCTGTTCTTCGGTTACTTCACGACGCAGGAAATCCCGACTGGTAAAATCCAGGTCGGTTGCTTCATCGGCATCCCAATCGTTAAAGGCCGCGATGGCGGATATGTTTACCCTTGATCCGGTGTAGTCCAGGGTGGCCGAGGTTTCGGTCAGATCGCGGTCGGTAAAACCCTTGAAATCGTGGTTTATATGATAGGGTCGCCCACGCAGGCTGCCGAGATCGTAGAGCAGGAAACCTCCGTCCCGATCCCTTTGTGAGTGGGCATTGAAACGGATCTTCCAAGGTTCGGAGGGTGTGAACATGAGCATTGCTTTGAGAAAGAGGCCGTCCTTCTCGTCAGTGTCATCGTCGAGAAAATCATTATTGGTGTAACCGTCCCGTTGGACCAGGGAGCCGCCCACGCCGTAATAGGCACGATCCCCGACCAGGGGTCCGTCGGCGGAAAACATCAGCCGGGATGAGGCACTGTCTGCGGCCTCGGCGCCGGCGCTTATCCGGTGGGTGTTACCCGGTTCGCGGGTGATGTAGTGGACCAGTCCGCCAATGGTATTGCGCCCATAAAGAGTACCTTGTGGGCCACGCAGGATTTCGATTCGTTGGATATCCAGGAGGTCGATGTTGGTGGAATTGGCCGAAAGCTGCGGAACACCATTGATATAGGTGGTCACCCCGGGATCGCCCTGGCCCGAACCGACACCCCGAATGTACAGGTTATTGGTGCGTTTGGCCGTGAACTGGGAGGCATGCAGATTGGGAATGAAGCGCGATGCTTCCTTGATATTGACCGTCCCGGTCATGTCCAAGAAGTAATCGGTTAGGACAGTAACACTCGCGGGTACCTTTTGCAGGGGATCCTGGCGTTTTTCCGCTGTAACTATCATCTCGGCAACCGGAACGGCTTCCTCCCCGTCGCCCTCATCTTGAGCGAGAATTGGGGCTTGGAAATAAAACAGCCAAACAAGGCAGGTGAAAAAACAAAATTCTTTCAGCGGCATAAAAAACTCCAATTTTTAATTTGTACTATATTAATTTACCATATTCCGGCAGCGTGCCGGTGAGAAACTTTTCTTTTTTACGTTGCCAAAACCAAGAAGTCTGCTGCAATCGGGTTATTGATCGAGGAAATTTCCAACCTGAAATTTGAAATCAGCGCAGCATTATATGGTATGCTAGCGGTGTTTTTTGTGCTTACTCCAAAGGGGGAATTCCTCAATGAAAACGTTTACCACCGGCTCCCATCTCATCGTCAAGGCTGCACTCGATGCGGGTGTCCGGTTCTATGCGGGTTATCCCATCACACCGGCCAGCGGAATTTATAGTCTGATGATGGAGGAGCTTCCCAAATTGGGAGGTGCAGCGGAAGGGGCCTCCGATGAGATCGGCGCTATTTCTTATTGCCTTGGCGCCTCCATGCGTGGTGTCAAGGCCATGACCGCAACATCCGCCCCGGGCTTTTCCCTGATGATCGAGAGTTTGAGCTATGCGGTCATGACTGAAACACCTCTCGTCCTGGTCCTGGTTCAGCGGTTTGGGCCCAGTACAGGTGCGGCCACCCAAAATGCTCAGGGCGATGTACTTTTCTCCATCTACGGAACCTCGGGCAGTTTTCCTATTCCCGTACTCTCGCCAACCTCTCTCCGCGATACCTACGGTGTGACCCTCAAAGCCGTGCACCTTTCCGAAAAACTGCGCACTCCGGTTATCCTCCTGACAGAAAAGGAGCTGGCCCAGACCAAGGAGAGCGTTGACATCGACCAGGCCCTTGCCTGGAGACCCCAGGGGATTGGTGATGAAAGAGAGCCCATCCGTGTGGATCGAACCCCGTTTACCGGTTCCGATTTCAAGACTTATGATTTCAATGCTTCACACGAGGTCCCTGCCTTTTCACCCGTGGGCGGGAAGGCCAAGGTCAGGATCACCGGAAGCGCTCACGACAAGGCCGGACTCCTGAAAAAAGACGATCCGGAAGTCATCGAGGTGGTGACTCACCTGAGGGATAAAATCATGATGAATCGCGACCTCGTGTTTGCCCGTGAGGAGGACTTTCAACCCGGTGCGGAGGACATGGTGATCTCCTACGGTTATACAAGCCGGGCCGCACGTGAAGCTGTGCTCCACCTGAGAGACCGGGGACGGAAGATTTCTCACCTCACCCTTTACTCTCTTTTCCCCGTCCACGAAGATTACATGAACCGGGCCCTTTCGGGGTACAGCCGAATTTTTATTCCGGAAGAGAACCTGAACGCTCAATACCTGACCCTCTTGAGGGGATACCTGCCCGGCAAGGAACTCATCCCCATCAACCGGATCGGAAGTTTGATTACCCCGCAAGAAATGGTGGAGAAGATCGCATGAAAGAACAATTTATACACAAGGAAGTTCCCATGCCTTACTGCAAGGGCTGTGGTCACACCTTGATCCTGAACAAGTTGGCGCAGGGCCTGGCAGAACTCGAAATGACGCCTACCAAAGTGGTCTTTGTCACGGATATCGGATGCGTGGGCTTGGCGGATAAACTGCTCAAGGCCCATACGGTCCACACCCTGCATGGTCGCAGTACAGCGGTGGCAACAGGGATCTCCCTGGCCGAGGATATCATGGACAACCATCGCTTGAAAACTGTAGTCCTCATCGGAGACGGCGGTTCCACGATTGGGTTGTTACACCTGGTAGAGGCGGCCCGCCTGAATGCGGATATGACCGTTATTGTCCACAACAATTTCCTCTACGGCATGACCGGTGGCCAGCATTCCGGATTTACACCTGACGGTTTTGTGACCCGTACCACCAGGGAGGGCTGTCCTTATCCGCCCTTGAACATTTGCGATATCCTGAAAACAGCGGGGGCCGATTTCGTTGCACGTGGCCTTGCCCATGAACGGCAAGCCGGTGAGCTGATCAAACAGGGTATTTCCAAACCCGGCTTTGCCGTCATCGAGCTGCTCGAGCTCTGCACCGGTTTCGCCACCCGTTACAATCCCATGAATGCCAAAGTGCTCAACGCCATTTCCGAAGAGCAGGGCATGCCCCTCGGCGTGCTTCACTCCAATAACCGTCCTACCCCCACTTTTTCCAAATCGGGTGAGGTTCGCTTCTTCAAAACCATCGAGGAAGGGTTTTCCCACAACCTCACCAAACCACTCAAACTGGTCTTGGGTAGTTCGGCCGGAATGGGCGGCCAGTTTATCGCCGCCAAGCTGGCCCAAGCCGCCATCGCCTCCGGTCTGGAGGTGACCCAGAAAAGCGATAATCCCGTTACCATAGGCACAGGTTACTCCACCAGTGAGCTCATCTTTTCCGACCAGGAAATCCTCTATACCGGTATCGATTCGCCGGATTACATCCTGATCACCTCTGCTGACGGGTACGCCCGATTGAAAAACCGGATCAGTTCCCTTGACAGGGGAACCATCATCGCCGAGGCTTCCCTGGATTTGGACACCGATCTGCCCGTGATCCGCCATTCTTTTCAGCGCTTTCGAAAAATAAAGGGCGGAGCTGTAGTGAGCGCCATGAGCTTCCTGCTCGGCATGGAGCCATTTATTTCCATGGACGCCTTCAAGCAAGCCCTGGGCGCCGCCCCCAATGGTGCAGACCTCATCGCGGTGGCTGAGGAATGTTATCAATTATCCGGAAAAGAAACTGCTGGTACCACACAGGGGCTTATTCAATAAATAGATCCTGTCTGCCATAAAGAAGATGGCAAAATTGATGATCCCTCTCCAAATGTATTCAGGAGATCAATGTCCGACATCTCTATTGGGTTAGTCGAGCAAGCTCGTTTTCAGAAACATGTCGCCCTCTTCGTTGGGCTCGATCAAATAGAAGCGGTTCCTGGAAATACCAATGGGTGTGCCCGACAATTCACTTTTTTTCAACAAATCACCATTCTCATTGTGTAGTTGGAAAGGAACGGGTTGGCCCTTGAAGCTGGGTGAACCTATCACCACGACCCGATCTTGCTCGTCAATAAGCAGGTCTCTGATAACCGGCCAGAAATCGGGCAAAACTGCATTTTTGCTGCCGGGTCAAAACTGGAAGAGGTAGGAGATTTTGAAGAAGTACTGTTTGCCTTCGGTCTTCAAGTCGTCTCCGGTAGTGACCAGTTCCCGGCCCATTCCTGTTTCTACGATTTCGAAGTTGGATGCGTTATTATTATAGCCCAGGTAAAAGGCAGTCCAAGGATTGATGATGTACCGCAAAAGGATGTCGGAATTCAAGGTCCGTGAATGGGTGAGCGAGGTCAGGACTTCGTTGACCTCCGTGTCATCGTATTGCATGATCACCCGCAGGGAAAACTCACGAGTAAATTGCCAGTTCCCGCGAAGCCGGAATATTTCGTTGGTAAAGATCCGTCCCCGGTCATTGCGATCCTCGAGCGCGACATAGAAGTAGTCGTTATCGATACGCAGGGGTGAGATAGGTCGCAGGGTGAGACCTGCCTGAATCTCCAGGCTATCTGCCTGCTCCGGTTCCATACCCTCGGGGGGCACGAAATTGATTTCACTACCCCATTCGAATTCTGTGCTGAAAGAGAGTTTGGAAAAGTAATCGCTGGAAAATTCGAAGAACCATTCTGTTACCTCGAGATCCTTGTCCGCGGCCAACTCCGGGAACTCCTCCGGTTCCAACCTCTGGTGGCCCTTTTCGAGGCCGATCTCGATGCGGGTATCACCGATCCATTGCCAAAAGATTTCCGGGGAAACGTCCCAGTCCAGGCGTTTCTCGTCCGTGTCCCATAATTCATTGACACGGAAACTGGTACCCCAGGAGAGGAGTCGTGAATGTTCGGGTCGGAAGGTATAACTAATAATATTGTGGATATTCTGGGTGCCGGGTCGCCGGGGTCCCGGGATGAATCCCAACTCTGTCCTAAACCCATCACCCGTTCTCAGGAAGTGGAGGTGGTTGCTCAAATGCCGGCCACTGCGGTCCAAGGCCACGTCGTAGGCGGTTCCGTCCCGCTCCTCCCCCTCTTCTCGGGTAGTTGCCCCAGCAACCTGGAACCGGGTGATCCAGTTCTCGTTGAGTTTGATACGTCCATCAATAGCGCCGACTCGGTTGTAGTCTTCACCGAATTCACGGTTGGCATACAGGACGCCTAGGGTGGATTGAGCGGAAACATCCCTTGAAAGCCGGAAAATACCAATCTTTGCCTTTTCTCCAAAACGGGGATCATCCCCGTCCAATTCCATACCCGGCGCCTCGTCGTCGATCAACATCGCCCCAAGGGCATATGACCCCTTTTTGCCCGTAAGTCGAGCACCGACACTGGGGTCCACGATTCGGCGGGTAAAGACAAGGTTGATCGGTGTCCTAAAGAAATCGGCATTTTCCAGGAAGAAAGGCCGGCGTTCGGGGAAAAAGGTCTCGAATCGCTGATTAACGGTGACCTGAGGTTCGTCCGACTCTACCTGGCTAAAATCGGGGTTGATGGTGAGGTCCAGTACCAGGCTGTCCTTGATGACCATTTTTGCGTCCAAGCCCACCTCGGGATCGAAATCATCACTGGTAAATGCAGGCCCGCCTTCTGCCTCCGGATCCAGAATCCGGATGTTCCGGGCAAATCCGAAAGGATTGAGCTGAATATTCCGACCCGGTGAAATATCGCGAATGCCCCGCATGGTGCCCTCCTGATTCAATCGACCGGCAATGCGGTTGGAGTAATGAGGCCAGTAGGAGAGTTCATCGAGACGGCTGATGGTCCGGTGGAGTATGATACCCCAGACCTGTTCTCCATTCCTGGGAAAACGCAGGCTGGAGAAGGGAATCGTGATCAGCACCATGTAACCCTGCTTGTTGATGCGGGCCTTGGAATACCACAGGGCCTGGTAGGTGGAATCGAAATCCTGGCCCTCGGTCCAAAGAGCATCCCACTGGATGCCCAACGGCGTGGATAAAAAGGTATAGGCGCGGCGCTGGTCGTTGAAGGTGTCGATCTGGATGTTCACATAATCATCGTCGAATACGTTTTCACGGGGAGCCATGTGCGCTCGGATCTTTTCCGTCTCCGGATCAAAGGCAAGAAAAACGGCATAAAGGTTCTTGCGGTCGTATGCCAGGTAGACCACCGTGGCGAAACTGGCCGGGGCACCGTCGGTTGGCTCGCGCTGGATGAAACCGGTGACCTTCATCATCTGTTCCTCGATCCCTTCTGCCGGTGCCATGCCGGTGAAGTCATCCAGAGTGGGTGCCTTTTCTATAAAGGGGATGTCGATGGTTTTGTCATTCTGTGCCCAAAGGAAATCCACCCATCCGGCCTGAACCAAAAAAACACAGATCATCCAAGGCCATTTTCTCATACACGCCATCCTTGACCGAGCGGAGCCACGATTTTTACCGGTTTGGCATTTCTCATCCTAAAGAAATTTGACACTTTCATAGGGATTCCTCTACCCGTTTACTCGATTCGTTTTCCGCTAGCGATGACCATTGGTCATGACGGACAGAGCCCGGATAGATCACAGGACATGGGAACCGGCTTCCCCAAGAACAAGGAAGCATTTTTCAACCGGTAATGCTACCAAACCTTTTGCCGCCCATAAGAGTTTTGGGATCTAACTTTAGGTGCTTCAAACAGTAGTTACGAAGCTTGAACCATTATGCCATGGGCAGTGTTCGGGCGCTAGGGTTTAGAATAAAAAAACGATCAATGAAAAAGCACGCAAGGAGGAGAAACCAGGTATAGCTGATGTAGGGTTGACGGGAAACGGTAATGAACCGCTTTGTTAACTCGTCCACCACCGGATCCACATGTAGTTTGAATATCATCCTGAAGAAAGTGGGGATTTTTCCCCGGTTCCAACGGGGATTCTTTCCCTGGAATTAAACAATAAATAAACCAGGCCGTGAAACAAAAAAGGAATTGTATATCAAAACAATTTTTTATATAAGTGTAATCAACTGAAATTGTAGATGTTGTACTCATTTTTTTTGGGACAGGCTAATATACTTCCTGAAGTGGTATAAAACCTGCTCCTCAAGGTAAGGGTCAGCATGGACAAGTCTTTTGAGATGTTACATGCTTCCACTTCTCCTCTCCGAGCGCATAATTTTGAAATCACCAAACTTACCAGTCTCTTTTTCAGGGCTTTCTTCGAGGGCATTCCTTCGGAGACCCTCCTCAGAAACGCCGCGGCGAGGTGGCAAAGAGGCCGTGATTGTACCATCTGCCGTGGCGTTTTCTTTTTGCACCCTACCAGTTACTTTTTCGGGCCTATCTTCGGAGGTTTCTCCGAGGTCCTTTCTCAGAAGGCGCCGTGCAGTGCACGGCGCCTATTTTTTCAAATTTGAACCAGTTGCTTTTTCAGGCTTTTCATTGGAGTATTCTCGTCCTTCCTCAGAAAGCGCCGTGCAACGCACGGCGCTTCTTTTCCAATCATGAACCAGTTGCTTTTTCAGGCCTTTCTTCGGAGCTTTCTCCGAGGTCCTTTTCAAAAGGCGCCGTGCAGTGCACGGCGCCTATTTTTTCAAATTTGAACCAGTTGCTTTTTCAGGCCTTTCTTGGGAGTATTCACCGAGGTCTTTTTTCAAAAGCGCCGTGCGTCGCACGGCGCTTTTTTTTTGGATTGGTACGCCCACTATTGGGAAAAAGGCAATTGATTTGGGTAGTAAAATAGTGAAGTCGGGGAGTTTCACTATCTCCGCACCCTTTGTGATGGTTGGTGATGCCAACTCGCCCTTTCCGGGCCAAAAATCGTTTAAATGTCGCTTACCCCGCCCTTTGGGCTTGGGCGTGCCGAGAAGGGTCGGTCCCGGGCTGCAATATTCTGCCTCCCCTTTGGGGCAAGGAGCGCGGAAGGTTTTCCTATTTGGGAAAACACCTGTTTCCGGATAGGGTCTACCTGACAAAGTGATCAGGCACCTCGACTTCCATTTGCAACAGGCCCATTCCGTGCGTTTTCCCCTGGGCATCGGTTTTCACCGATTCCGTACCACCGCCTCCCAGGCTATCGTGAAGAATGAAGTTAAGAGCTTTGAGGTTGGGGATTTCGTACCTGTCGACCTTGCCCAGGCAGATTTTGTGGAAATGGGCCTTTATTCGATCCGCGGTTACCTGCTCCCGAATAATCTGGTAACCGGCATCTGTATAGGCAATGAGACCTACATTGGAACCGTCACCTTTGTCTCCGGAACGGGCATGGGCGATTTGGGATAATTTTATTTTTTTCACGGCTAAACCTCCACCACCTTGACCACCACCTCGATGAGCTCTTTTTTGATCAGGGCGGGCCAATAGGCCACGATTTCCTGGGGCTTGGGACGTCCCCCCGCGAAACCGGTCACCCCGGGAGGCCCAGACGTGACCAGGGGGGCGATTTCCTTGCCGAACCTATCCACCCGAGCACGGTCCTGATCTTTGACCCCCAGGCGGAGTACCACTTCGGGCGCCTGGTGCGCCTCGGGTACGATCCCTTCGTGACAAACCCCAACACCGAGGTACTCGGTCAGTGTTTCCTCATAGGTAAACCCAGCGGCCTCCAGGCGACCCCACAGGACTTCCGCACATTTTTTGGCTTTGGCATAAGCCTTGGGACCGGAAATAGTAAGCTGGCCCGTTGCTTTGAAACCATTCAGGTAGGAGATGGAAACCTTGTAGAAGGGGGTGTCCGGGCGGCCTTCGACGGCATAGACCCGAACGCGGTCCTTGTCGGCCTGGTCCAGGCAAATGCTGCTGAAGTCAACGACACAATCGGGAGTAATATAATTTTTGGGATCACCCATTTCGTAGAGTAGCTGTTCTGAGACGGTATCGACGGTAACCAGACCGCCGGTTCCCTCGTGTTTGGTGATGAAAAGGGAACCGTCCTCCGAAACTTCGGCAATGGGATAACCCAGGTTCACCATATCCTCGACCTTCTCCCAGCTGGTGAAGTTCCCGCCCGTGCATTGGGCGCCGCACTCGAGGATATGTCCGGCAACAGTACCGGTAGCAAGCTCGCTCCAACTGTTCCAACCGAACTCGTGAATAATGGGTCCCAAGACCAGGCCAGGATCCGTACCTCGGCCCGTAATGACGATTTGGGCACCCTGATCCAGGGCATCAACGATGCCGCGGGTGGGCATGTAGACGTTGGCGGACAATATCCGGCGATCTTTGTCGAATAACCCCTCACCCGTATCCATATTGGCCAGGCGTTCCCCCTGGTTCTTCAATTCCTCGAGCCGGTCCATGATATCGTCACCGGTCACAATCCCGATCTTCAAACCCTTGACCCCGTGCTTGATGGCAACATCTAAAACCGCCCGCTGGCATGCTTCCGGATTTACACCACCGGCGTTGGCAACAATCTTGATATCCCGTTCCACCAGTTCGGGCAAAACCTTATCGATGAAGTGGACAAAGTCGGTGGCATAACCCCGATCAGGATGCTTTAATTTTTGTCGTTGCATAATGGACATGGTCACCTCGGCCAGGTAATCCATGGTGATATAGTCGATGGGCCCGTCGCGCAACATGTGGATCGGAGCATCTACACTGTCGCCCCAAAATCCCTGGGCATTCCCGATACGGATGGTTCTAGCCATGTTTCTTTCTCCGTCTTTTGGCTTTGAAACAATCGCTGCAGATCGCCTCGCTCCTGTTTTGCGGAACGAAGTCGACGGTTTCTTTTTTGCCGCACATGATACAATCGATATTAAAGAAAATCCGGGTACCGGCCTTGTTTTTTATCCGCTTCTCCCCAGGAGTTTTCACATGGTAACATCGGGGACATTCAAAAGAATCTCCCTTGGGTGGCATGAACCGGAGTTTCATGGTTTGGCCGCAGGTATTGCAGGCTACCTCGAAGTCCGGCCTTTCCATCTTGTTTGTTTGCTCTTGACCCGGTTGATCTGGTGCGGGTTCTACCTTGAGTGCAGGTTGTGCCCTTTCCTTTGGCGGATCTTTCTGAACACGGGGAGGTGCAGGCCGGGTTGCCACTTCGATCTTCATACAGGTCTCACACAGGAATTGGCGACCCCTCTTCGGCATAAATGGTGTCTTTTGGATGGTGCCGCAATCATCGCATTCGGTGGCATAGGTAGTCTTGCCAAAGCGCCGGATCACGCGGGTCGTTGATTTGGCCTTGCCAATCAGGGGCATGCATAGGTCGCAAAGGACTTCCCGGCCTTCGCCCGGTCGAAATGATAGGGTCGCAAAACCGTTACAGCGATCACAAGAACAGCGGTACCAGGTTTTACCGCCCTCGCCTTCCACAACAATGACACCACTTCGCAACCGATTCCGGCCCTTGACCACCCTGACTCGAGGTTTTTCGGTTGGATTCTCAGGTTCTTTCATTCTACTGCTACCCCATGATTTCCAAGGCCTTCATCGCGACCTACTCATGGATTTTAGCACAAAATCAATGATTGGCACGGGAGATTAACCGGAGAAAAACCGCGCTTCCAACGATTTCGAGTTATTCCCCAACCCGAGGTTCCGTGAGGCTCCATCAATGGCCGAGTAGAGGAGGAGGGTGGCTGGGAAAACAACTCGGAGAGAAACTCGTAAATTAATTATTGGCGCGGTATCGCGCATCCGGCCGAGGACAATGGCACGGGTTACCCCGTAAGGAGCGCGATACCACATTTTTTGTGCTCCTTGAACGGGGAAAAACTAAATTGGTTTAGCCTTTTTTCTCAATATTTCACTTTTTCTCTTTGAACCCTATCACGAACGGTAACGTTCCTCCAGGAATCGGAAAATGGCGCGTAGGGCGCTGGCCTCAGCACCTTTGGGTGCGCCGGGTTGATTGTCCGTCCGCCAGCCGAAAATATCGAGGTGAATCCAATTCTTGAAGGGTTTGACGAACTCCTGGAGGAAAAGCGCGGCAGTAATGGAACCGCCATAGGAGGTGTTGGGCATGTTATTGATGCCGGCGATGGCGCTCTTGAGGTTCTTGCGGTAGGGCTGCCAGAGTGGCATGCGCCAGAGGGGATCAACGGCTTGGTGAGCGGCCGCGGTCAGTGCCTGAGCGAGTTCATCTGAAGGAGTGAAAAACCCGGGAAGATCTTGTCCCAGCGCGATCCGGCAGGCGCCGGTCAGCGTAGCCATATCGATAATGAGATCGGGATTTTCGGAAACGGCCTCGGTCAGAGTATCGCAAAGGATGATCCGTCCTTCGGCATCGGTATTCCCGATCTCCACACTGATCCCCTTTCGAGTCTTGATGATGTCCCCGGGACGATAGGCAGCCGATCCTGGAGCGTTCTCCACCGTGGGAACCAGTAAGCGTAAGTGAATAGGTAGCTTCTCTTTCATGATCAGTTGGGTGAGGCCCAGGGTAACGGCAGCTCCGCCCATATCTTTTTTCATGTTGCGCATTCCGCCAGGGGGTTTCAGATCGAGTCCGCCCGTATCGAAGACAACTCCCTTGCCCACGAGGGTAACCGAGGGCAAATCCTTCGAGCCCCAGCGCAAATCGATCAGGGCTGGTAACCTGGAGCTACCCATGCCCACCGTGTACACTGCCGGATAACCCTTTTGGAGCTCCTTACCTTCGAGAATATTTATCTCGGCGTCATTTTCCCTGGCCAGGGTTCGGGCTCGGGCACAGAGTTCTAGGGGACCCAGGTCATTGGCGGGTGTATTGATCAGGTCCCGAGCAAGGAACACGGCATCCAATTGATTGGTGATGGATGTGAGGTTCACAGTTTCAGGGATGTAGAGGTCAGGAAGGGTTTTGGGTCTCTTTTTGAGGTAATCGGAAAATTTGTAACCGGCAAGACCCCAACCCAGCGCTGCAGCCTCCCATTCGAGGTCGGGCCAGTCCTGGTCTTCCACGGCATAGGTGTGGTATGGGGAGAGTCCGGAAGCGAGCCGGGCAAAGAGTTGGAGGGTAACGCGAGGATCCTCGGGTGGTTTTTCCATACCGATCAATACGGAGACCGGGACTCCGTCTTCTCCGGCGACAACAACAAACTGGCCGTGCTCGGCCTCGAATAGTGTGCCGTCAAGCAGGCTTCGTGTAAATTCGCTGGCCTGTATCTTGAAATTGGCCAGACCCTTTTTGGTTACCGGGATCAAGGAAACAGTAAGTCCCGGTCTGTTTTGTGTCAATCGATACATCTTGTCACCCACCTTTCACAGTCAATTCAGCTGAAATCATTTTACCCCTACGGTTAAATCGCGCAACCTTTATTCAGTATTTTTCTTATCAGTGAGGGAAGATCGCTGAGAATGGCCTACAAAATCCGGATGTCCCGTCATTGGGTCGTTCGGGTAGAACAAAATAACGGACCTTTTTCTCCGTTGTTTTTGTCGGGGTTCCGAGATTACGTTACAATGGGGGTACCTTGTGGGTGCTACGGCTCGATGAAGGATGGAAGGATAATTGTGAGTGATCAAAAGGGGTTTTCGAGAAAAGGTTTTTTCGGGGAATTCTTTAATATTTTCAAAAAGGGAATGATCAACCAGGTGGACCGCAAACTGGCCAAGGTCCTCGAAGCACCCATCCGTCCTCCGGGGGCCGTAGGGGAAGTGGAGTTTTTGTCAGCCTGTACCCGATGCGATGCCTGTGTTCTAGCCTGTCCCCATACGGCGATTCAACGCCTGACCATCCAGTCGGGGGTTGCAGCCAACACGCCCTATATCGAACCCAAGACTCAGGCCTGTATGTTGTGTCCGGACTTTCCCTGTATCGCGGCATGTGAGACCGGCGCCCTGCTACCCACCACGGTGGATCAGGTCCGCATGGGCATGGCAGTGGTCAATCCGGACTGCTGCCATACCTGGGAAGACAAGGTCTGCACCCAGTGTTACGACGCCTGTCCCTTACCTGAACGAGCCATCACAATCGACAAGGATTTTCACCCCGTGGTTCTTTCCGGTTGCATAGGCTGTGGCCTTTGCGAGAACATCTGCCCAACTATTCCGGTGGGCATCAAGGCCATGAGCCCGGTAAACCACCGCGCCTCCCAAATGGAGGATGAACTCTATTTCGGAATTATCGAAAAAGATGATCAAGGGACAAAGTAGTTTCTTTTTTTATGGTCGAGGATTTGATATCCGTTTCTTTATTGAGGGGGATTGATCCAGGAGATCCTCGTAGAGTTTTTCCATATCGTCGACCAGTCGCTTGATGCCGTATGTTTCTCGTATCCGGGTAACAATCTCTTCAGGTAGAGGTTTCATGGGATGGGTGAGCAAGCGGTCCATGTGCCGGGCCAAGATCTCCGGTGTTACATCGGGCGGGACGATCACGCCCATGGAATCATCAACGAAATCACGTACCCCACCTACATCGGTACTCAGGACCGGAACCCCCAGGGCGAGTCCTTCGATGAGGGTTACCGGAGTGCCTTCGTTCCCGCTTACGATAACATTGAGGTCCAGGTCCGTATAGATTTGGGACAGGTTACCCAACCAACCGGTGAAGATCACGATATCGTCGATATCCAGCTCCGCGGTTTTAGCCTCGAGTTCGTTACGTAACTCACCGTCTCCGATGATGAGGAAGCGAACCGGAAGCACATTGCTATCACCTTTCCGCAAACGTTTCCAGTGGGCAACGGCATCAAGAAACAGGACATGGTTCTTGATTGGAACCAACCGGGCGAGGATCCCCACCAGGCGGGTTTCTTGGGAGAGGTTGAGTTCCTGTTTGAAAAGGCCGG